>Ga0214919_10001439_pt1 | contig 38950 bp, 28 predicted proteins | sample LL1503_MetaG_FD_177994 | JGI IMG/M metagenome (GOLD analysis project Ga0214919, IMG submission 177994) | Freshwater microbial communities from Lake Lanier, Atlanta, Georgia, United States - LL-1503 | ecosystem: Environmental > Aquatic > Freshwater > Lake | place: USA: Georgia | collected...
AAATCGTTTTATTCAACACTGTGCCGGCACATTAATGCTGGCGTTGGCGTTTGTTCAACCAGCACAAGCTGATCGTGTCAAAGACTTGGCTTCAGTCGCCGCTGTGCGTAGCAATCAGTTGGTGGGTTACGGCATTGTGGTGGGATTGCAAGGTACCGGTGATGGTGCGCAGGTAGCCTTCACTGTGCAAACCGTTCGTTCTATGTTGGTCAAGATGGGTGTTGGTCTCGATGGCCCGCTATCTGACTTTGAAAAATCAGCTGCTGCCGCAGGTCGTATGGACGTACAAAACGTTGCCGCCGTGATGGTGACGGCTGAATTGCCCGGCATGTCTAAGCCAGGCCAGCGTATCGATATCAACGTCGGTACCTTGGGCAAAGCTAGCAGCTTGCGCGGTGGCACATTGATTCTGACTAGCTTGCGCGGTGTTGATGGCGAAGTGTATGCCTTAGCTCAGGGTTTGGTAACAACGACCGGTGTCGATGCTAGTGCAGCAGGCTCCAAAGTATCGATCGGCGTACCGACTTCCGCGCGTATTCCGAATGGCGCGACTGTCGAACGTATTGTTGAAACGCCTTTCGATAAATCTGAATTCGTGGTGATGAACGTACGTGATCAAGATTTCACGACCACGACTGCGATTGTTAATGTAGTCAATAAAACCTTTGGCGCTGAAACAGCTAAAGCCTTGGATGGTGTATCTCTCGCCGTGCGCGCGCCTGTTGATATGTCAAAAAGGGTAGCGTTCATGAGCATGATTGAAAATCTTGATGTTATTCCTGGTGAGGCTGCTGCTAAAGTTGTGGTGAATTCACGAACAGGCACCGTCGTCATTAGTCGGAATGTCAAAGTCACCGCTGCTGCGGTATCGCATGGAACGATTTCTGTCGCTATTGCTGCAACCAATGAGGTGAGTCAGCCGAATGCCTTTGCTCCCGGCCAGGCAGCGGGCGTGCAGAACGCGAATATCGCTGTGAATGAACCTAATAAGCCGATGTTCTTATTCCAAGCGGGTGTGGACTTGCGTCAGATTGTGGATGCGATCAATCAAGTGGGTGCTTCACCTTCTGCGTTGATTGCAATTTTAGAAGCATTGAAAAGCTCAGGCAGTTTACGTGCTGAGTTAGTCGTGATCTAAGACTGAGCTTAGAGAGAATTACGAGAGTATTACGATGAGTGATTTCGACCTACCTAAATCTTCGCTGGACTTTGCTGGCATGGGCGCCTTGCGCGGCCAGGCACAACGACACGAAGAAAAAGCGACGCGTGAAACCGCGACGCAGTTCGAGGCGATGTTCATTCAGATGATGCTCAAATCCATGCGTGAGGCCACCGATAAGGAAGGCCTCATGACATCGGATCATGAGGAAGCATTTCAAGAAATGTATGATCGTGAGCTTTCGGTACAACTCGCCAAGCGGAATACCTTGGGGGTGGCTGACATGCTAGTTAAAAGCATAGACCGCAGTAAAGAGGCTGGCGCGGCTTACAAAGCGAAAGCTGAGCCAATGACGATTAAGCCCGAACAAGAAGCACTACCATTAAGTGGCCCTAAGGCTTCGCCTATCGAATTGGTACGACCTGAAAAATTTAACGTAAAGCCTCGTTCCGTGACTCCAGTAACCGACGCGGGAGTTGAATAATGAGTGATCTGCTTGGAATTAGTAGTAATGCAGTGATGGCATATCAGCGTGCGTTGGGTACGGTCAGTAATAACATTGCTAATGTCAATACTGAAGGTTATGTTCGTCAAGAGTCTGATCTAGCTGAAGCATCACCTCGCAAAATGGGTACCGTGTATATCGGTACCGGTGTGCGTTTTGATGGTATCAAGCGTGCCTATGATGAATTCCTTGAGAAAAATCTTCGTAACACCACCAGCGAATTAAATACTCAACAGCCCATGGTGGACTTTGCTAACCGTGTAGTTGATTTAATGGGTAGTGATACGGTAGGTTTACCGCCTGCATTAGATAAATTTTTTGCGACAGCTCAGCAATTATCTACCGATCCAGCATCCACTGTACTGCGTGCTCAGTTCTTGAGAGATGCTGATGGACTAGCCGGACGTTTCCGTGAATTGTCATCACAAATGACAACCATTGATACCGAGACTCGCGCATCCACCAATCAAACGATTGAGCAGATTAATACACTGACATCGCAAATCGCCTTGGTGAATAAACAACTGGGTCGAGAGGTAACGGTTGAGCGTCAGTCACCTCAATTATTAGATCAGCGCGACTTATTACTGAAAAATTTGTCTAAGTTAGTTCAGCTCAATGTCACCACGGCAGACAATGGTGTAGTCAATATTAGCTTAACCAGCAATGGCAAAGTGGGTCTTGTCGTTGATGGTCAAAAATCATTTGAACTAGGCGCTAAGTTTGATGAACAAGATATGGGCCGAGTAGCGATCATCTTGGATCCTTATGAAAAAAAAGAAGTAATTCCTGGCATAGGTAATGGCCAGCTCGGTGGTTTGCTCACATTCCGTGAACAAATGCTTCAACCAACAATGGCACAGTTAGATTTTCTGGCCAAAACTGTCGTCGATCAAGTTAATACGATCCATACCAATGGGATTGATCTCAGTGGCAATGTAGGCACGAATCTTTTCAAAATCAATACGACTTCCACAACGGACGTTATTACAGGCGAAGTCATTTCCATCGACCGAGCGGCGGCGGGTATCAATATAGCGATTGATGATCCTGCTAAGGTGGCTGCAGCGGCTTTGTTTCGTATTATTGAAAACGATAAAAATCTTTCAAATGCTGATGCAACCTTGAGTTATGCGGCAAGCTATCCGAATCCTGCTGTTGTTCCTTCAATTGCCACGATTATTAAAAACAATCCTGACCCAAGTGCGGGTGTCAATGTACCTCAAGGCAAACTATTAGGCCAAATACCCCTTGGGAGTAATAACTGGAACCTGTATCTGGATGGCGCTACCAATAATCAGCAGCTACAAATATTTACACGCGATGGTCGTCAATTAGTCGGAGCACCGCTAACAGATGCAACAGAAGCAAACTTACTAATCACAGAAAAAAATGGATTTTTTGCTGGATCAACGTATTCAACACAATACCTAAACCAATCCGGTGATAGAGGCTATAAGCAGCTGAATGTTTTTTATGGTTTGGAGGCCAAGCCAATTGAGCATTTTGCGCAAGAGACACAATTCACGGCCGAGCATGATGTGCTGCCGTCGGTTCGTACTTGGGTAGAGAACTATGGCCATCCCATTGACAACCAAGTCGAGACCATATCCGCTAATACTTTAACGATTAATGGAAAGCCGCTCCCCCAATTATTAGCCACAGCTCCTTCCCGCACTATACAGGCGAGTGATGTTGCCAATTGGTTGAATCGTGCCACTCTGGGTATGGTGCCTACGGTATCGGTGAATGCATTGACTACGGTCACCACGGATGTCGTCGATCCAAAATTAGGTATGTACGTTAACGGTGTGGCTGTACCAGCAGATCCTTCGCGAGCCACCCTAACTGACCTAGCTAGTTATATTAATAACTCGATTGGTAGCTTGGCGAACGTTGAAGCGGTTGTCAAAGGCGGTCAGCTGGTGCTGAACAATGCGACGGGCTACGGTGGACGCGATATTTTTGTCGGTCAGATGGATGCTGAAGGAAAAGTGGTCAATGAGCAGGCCTACAAAGGGGTACTGAATTTTTCTCAGTCTGGAAATGTCACCATTGGTTACGGTCCAAATGGCAAGCTGGGTGACATGAATGTACTGGGTAAACCGATGGGTAATTATTTTACTGCCATCAAACCGAGGGAATACACCTCTGCCAAGATTGATGGTGACCTCGTGCCTTCGAATGTCGATAGCATCATGGGTGACGCCATCACGATTAATGGTAAAGCACTGGGCCCTTTAGATCTTGGTCGATCGCTACAAGCGTCTGATATGACCGCTTGGATTAATAGTGTCGGTACTACCTTTGATCCACCAGTCGTTGCGACGGCCAGAACAGAAATTATCGTGGCGCGCGATCAGTACAAAGACAATCTGGCAACAGGCAACCTCTCAGTGAATGGTGTCAGTATTGTTGGCACAGGCATCGGCGGTAGTTATCTGAATGCCTCGGATTTGGTAACAGCCATTAATTTGGCAGAGACCGGAAATGTTACAACGAAGACGGCTAAGCTGGAATTAAATCGTCCTTTGGATATCAACGGTTTTCATATTACGGGCACTAATTCTGATGGTACTTTTTCATCGGATTCTGATCTTGTGAATGCTATTAATCTCCGCAGTAGCGATACCGGTGTTATAGCCACACAAGATGGCTTGGACATCACGCTTAAGCATCAAATTGGTGGTGATATTGTGGTGGGTCCTTCCGTTGGTGTGGTCACCACAACGGAGGCTCGACTTAATTTGACACAGCCTTTAGATATTAATGGCGTGCATATTACAGGTAGTAATGCCGATGGTAGCTTTGCATCAAACTCGGATCTTTTCAAAGCGATTAACGCTCATACTGTTGAGACCGGAGTTAGCGTCACTCAAAATTTGAATGATATCGTTCTCAAAAATAAAACCGGTATCAGCATCAAGATTGGCCCTACATCGAGTGCGAATGCGCTAGGTATAAAAGATGGTGCTTATACGAATAAAAATGCGTTAGGTGTAACCGATGGCACCTATTCAAAAGTTAAGGCTGAACTGGGAATAGACAAATCAATCACTATTTCAAATCAGAGCGGCGCAGATATTAAAATCGGCTCTCTGTTTGGTGGCAATGTACTCGGTGTAGGCAATGGTCCTTACCGGGGTGCGTTGAGTTTGGAAAGTGACGATGCGATTCGTGTGGGTTTTGGTCAATTGGGTGATCCTGCTGAGTTGGCTAAATTAGGTTTACGTACAGGTGCTTACATTGATGGCGCTGCGCCAGAAGATTTATTGGTCTTCGTTACCGGAGATGGTAGTGGCACGGTGGCAGGTAATTTCGATACATCCATGAAGGACCCAGTGTCCTTAAATGCTGAACGTATTTCAACCTTGCGCGCACAAAATTTTGATGTCACTTTTACTTCAGATACGCACTATCAAATCACGTGGACTAATCCACAAAATAAAATTACCACGATCTTAGCTGAGCGTGACTATGATCCTAAGCATGGTATTGAGTATCAAGGTCTGAAATTCACGTTGAATAAACCACCATTGTCAGGTGATACCTTCCGTATGGATGGCGATCATGATGGCACGGGTAATAATCAGGTTATGTTGGATATGATTGCTCTGAAGAGCAAAAAAATCATAGGTGGACCGAATGGCAGCACGATTTCAGAAAGCTATTCTGAAACTGTCGGTAAGGCAGGTAACTTCTCTAACCAGGCAACGATTGCTCAAACCGCACTTCAAGTGGTGAACGACCATGCGATTGAAGCGCGCGATAAAATTTCAGGTGTCTCGTTAGATAATGAAGCCGCTGATTTGATACGTTTTCAGCAAGCCTACCAAGCCTCTGCAAAAGCTATGCAGACAGCCAGTACCTTGTTTGATTCGATTTTACAAATACGTTGATGGTATTGAAATAGCGAGGAAACTTAATTATGCAAATTTCTACGAATCTGATGTTTGATCGAGCGATTGCGCAAATGGGGATTACCCAGGATCGCATCTCTAAAACACAGACCCAACTCTCAACGACTAAGCAAATCAACAAGCCAAGCGATGCGCCTGATCAGGCCGCGACGGTCACGCGTCTTAAATCGGCGATCGATCGTCAGAATTCCTATGTGGCAACGATCAATTCCGTAAAAGATAAGCTATCTCAGCAAGAGACAGCGACGAATAATGCCACGGATGTATTGACCCGCCTAAAAGAGTTGACCGTTCAAGCCGCCAACGACACCTACTCAGCAGTCGATCGTAAATCGATTGATCTCGAAGTTAGGCAGCTGCGTGATCAATTGCTATCGCTGGCCAATACTCAAGACGTAAATGGAAATTTCATTTTTTCAGGTAGTCGTATGGGTAAGCAAGCATTTGCGACTGATGAGAATGGCAAATTAGTTTATCAAGGCGATCAGACCGTGAGTTCAACAGGTGTTGGCGATCAAAGCGCTGTGGATATTAATCGATCAGGTACCAATCCTTTCGATAAAATTGTTCGAGTTGATGCCAGCAATAAAAAAATAGCGGTTGGTTTTTTTCAGGTAATCGATGATTTATCAGCGGCTTTACAAGCGAATGATTCAGGCTCAATTAAGCGCGCTGTAGGTGAGGTGGGGACCATGCAACAAGGCTTGTCAGATAACTTGGCTAGCATAGGTGCTGCAACCAATAAGATCGATAATCAAGCCTCACTCGCAGAGGAAAATGTTTTGCGCATGAAATCGACGCTCTCCCAAGTGGAAGACACCGACTACACGGAAGCAATTACCAAAATGAATAAAGATATGTTGGCTTTGCAGGCAGCACAGAGCAGTTTTGCAAAAATTTCTCAACTCAACTTGTTTGACTATATTAAGTAATCCTCAGCCAGGGGAGTAGCAGCGATCTTTGGCGGCCTTCGTGGCCGCCTTTTTTTTTGCCCTTTTTTCCCCTTCGTACCCGCTTTTTTTGTCTGAACGCAAGGCAGGGTAGCGTCCCATGAGTGCCGCTGTCATTAAAGTGACTCACATGAGTAGCTGCTCATACGATGGGCCTCCCAGTTAAGCGAGCTTCTTAGTATGCAAATGATGGAGTAACGGAGCGGGAGAAGTTCAACTGAGATGCTGCAGGGGTGCAGGTAGATTATTGCAGAGATCCCGGTGATACCTTCATGGTTGTGTGCTTGATTCATTAGCTAACGTATCACATCATAAGTAGGACTTGGGTGGGGAGGGCTTATCTATCTGCTTCATTCATTCATAACGATTTCAACAGACAAAAAAATACGGGGGTGTTTCCACCCCCGTATTTATTCAGCTTAGGTAGCTATTACTTCAACAGCGACAGCACCGACTGTGGTTGCTGGTTCGCTTGCGCCAACATCGCTGTAGCCGCTTGCGAAATGATCTGCTGTTTCGCCAACGAGCTGGTCTCTGTTGCGTAGTCTGTATCCAAGATACGGCTGCGTGATGCAGACATGTTTTGGCTAGCTTCAGACAAGTTAGCAACGATGTAGTCCATACGATTGTTCAACGCACCCGAGTTAGCCTGGGATTTGCTGATAGTCTCGATAGCTGCATCGATAGCCACGATCGCTTGGTTAGCACCAGATACTGTGGAGACATCCACTTGGTTAATCTTCAGACCGTTGTCAGAACCACCGAAAGTACCTTGGCGGAAGCCCAAGAGTTCCAAGTTGGTGATGCCTTCGTTACCAGATTTCACGGTGAACTTGTTATCCGACTGCAGTGTCACTTGTGAGTACGACGTTGTCGCAGCTGCCGAAGTTGCTGCAGTACCGATAGTAATACCGGTCAAACCAACATTGGCAGCGACTGCTGAACCAATCGAGATGTTGCGGCCATCTTTAGCGCGTAGTTCTACGCCATCACCCCAGGCAGTGGCAACCACACCCGTACGGTCGGATACAGAATTGTACGAATCGATCAGGCCATTACGTGTCATAGCGTTGGCAGTGAAAGTTACGCCGTTCAGATAGATATCTGCAGTGGTACCAGCTGTGAAGCCTTCGCCACGAATCACGTTGGGTGATGCTGAAGCAGTCACGCCCGTCAGATCCGTTTTACGGTTGATCGCAGCAGCAATCGCGATGGCGCTGGCTTCACGAGTTGATGAAGCGGCTGTGGTATCGGATGCGCTATCGTCAGTTGATAGTGCCTGACCAATTGCTACACCATTCAGGATCAAGCTATTGTTAGACAACAAACCAGTGGTAGTGGTTGAAGGTGCTGTCGCTGCAGCTGCAGTGGCACGATTGTACGAATTGTACAGAGCGGTATCTGATGCATAGTTACCGTTACGCAGGCCGCTGAAAGCTTCCACGTTTTGGTCGCCGGTTTGGAAGCTAACGTCGATCTTGCGGCTGTCCAGGGTGTACAGGTTGTAGCTACCAACAAAGGTACCCGTATCGCGTACACCAGTTGCAGCTGCAGTCAGGGTGGTGAAGGCGATATCGATGTTGCGACCATCTTTGGCTTGTAAAGTTATGCCAAGTGTATCGTCTTCGGTGTCAATCGCCACCACGCCGGTTTGTTCGGATTTAGCATTGATCGCAACGACAGTTTGTTTTCGGCTGAGCGATGTACTGGCAGCGCTGGTCGAGAACGAGTCCGTTGTTACACCATTGATGGTGATGGTGCCGGTCAGAGCAACTGCAGTCATGCCACCGGTACCTGAAACGACGTTAGTATCAACTTTGGCGTAAACGCCGCTTAAGTCAGATTTTGCATTGATCGCAGCTGCTTTAGCGATCGCGCTGGCACTGGCAGCCACTGTAGAAGCTTTATCAGAAACAGCCTGCGATGCACCGATAGCTACGCCATTCAGATACATAGCGCTATCTTCCAAAGCATCGAACGACGTTGCTGCCACATATTGACCACCCGCTGATGCCAGTGTTGCACGTGTGCCTACGCCAATATCTTTAGTACGAGCTGATGCAAAATTCAGGTTGATGGTGTCACCTTGGTTAGTGCCAGTTTGGATCACTACTTTTTGTGCCGAACCGTCTAACAATTTGATGTTGTTGTGGTTAGTTTTAGTGGCGATGTCGTCGATCTGTGATTTCAACTGTGATACTTCAAGCTGAATTGATGAACGATCGTTATCGTTCATAGTACCAGTCGCTGACTGAACTGACAGTTCACGCATACGTGCCAGGATGTCGTTGACGCCTTTGTAGGCACCTTCAGCAGTTTGCGTCATGGAGATCGCATCATTGGTGTTCTGGATGGCTTTAGCCATACCGCGGATTTGCGACGTCATGCGATTCGAAATCGCCAGACCAGCCGCGTCATCCTTAGCTGTGTTGATTCTCGTTCCAGTTGAGAGACGCTCCATGGCGGCGCTCAATTTGAGATCGCTCGAGCGCATTGATTCTTGTGCAACGAGCGCTTTGAGGTTGGTATTAATCACTGACATGGTGTTCTCCTAAATTAGATTTACCTGAATCACTCAAGAATCTTTTCTTGACGTTTGATGAATCGGTAGTGATAAAAAAAGCTTTAGGGTGATCTTGATTAATTGTGATTTTTATGGCGAGCCAGCGAAGCTGTGCGACGCGGGGCTAAGTAAATCAAGGATTAGCCTTGGTCGATTGCTCGTAAAAATATCGCTTTTATCTGATCAGACCCTCTGTAATTAAATATTAGGCGCGCGTGTTAAACAGTAAGCCCTTGAGCTTTTCCATGTTGTGCGCAACCTTGATGACGACCTCATTCGGTATCTGACGAATGACTTCGCCGGTATCTTCTTTTTTAACGACGATAACGGGGCGGCCCAGCGTTTCATCCATGGCGAAGGCTAGATTACGGCCACCGTCACGCATGTTGTCGTTGAGTTGACCGATCGCCTGGTCAAGATTTTTCTTCATCTGTTCGACGTTGATTTTGATCTCGGCTTTGGGAATGGGCGCAGTAGCCATGGCCACACCCGTTGCAGCGGGCGTAGCTGTTTGTGCCTGGGGCGCAGCTGGCTGCGGTTTAGGGCTAGGCTGCGGCGTTAGTCTTGATTGAATTTCCATAATTTCCACCTTTCTGGTTTGCCTGATATCGCGGGCATTCCACGAAGCGACATTACAAAACGAACTTTTACATTTGGGGTATCGGTGTGAGTTCGTATAGCTTTAGGCCTAAAGCGGAAAAACTTTGCCGGTCTAAGGTGTAAATTATTTTTTTGATAAAAATTAGTCTGGTAATCAATTTTTTTAGAACGCTAATCGCGTTTAACCATGAAAAAAGCCTGGCCAAATAATTGGCCAGGCTTTGTTGTTCGAGGTTGTTATGGGTTGCTAGAGCGGTGCTTACTTATTAGTGTAGGTCGCCATCATGCCGTCGAAGGTGGATTTCAGGCTGGTCTTCTGTGCATTGATACTTCCCACCAAGCTATCCATGGCGGCAAATTGTTTGTTGTAGCGTGATAGTAAAGCATCCAATCGAGTTTGTAGCTTGGTAATATCCGCTTTGTATTTGTCATTTTGAGTCGTGGCGCCTGTGCTTTGGTTCATCAGTGCGCCGTCGGGAGCCAGCAACTTAGTGAGTTTTTTTACGGCTTCACCAGCGATTCCGCCTGGCACAGTGCTGTAAACGCTCTGGTTATTAAAGCCACCCGTCATGGCCTTCACGACGTTATCGTAGTTGCTGTTCAGAGTGGCATCTGCCTTGGCCGAGTCCAGCTTCATGACGCCTTTTTCATCAATGCTCAATCCTAGCTGACTCAAATTTTTAAAGCTGCCGCTCGCCGTGCTGGAGTCTCCGACGATTAATTGCCGCATCTGCTGCTTGACCATCCTTACCGTGCTGTTACCAACCAATGTCGCGCCATAGGTATCCAGCGTCGACTTTGGATTGGTCGTTTCAGTAATGATGTTATTGAAATCGTTGTACGCGGTGACCAAATCAGAAAGCTTGGTTTGAATTGCACTGGTATCGCGGCTCACCATCGAGCTGACGGCTGTGGATGTGGTGGCTTTTAAATCCAAGGTCAACCCGGTAACCACATCGGTGATCGTATTCGTCTTGCGTGTGAAGCTCACACCATCCACCGTTACGTTGGCGTCTGATGCGCTGGTGATATTGGAAAAATTTAATGCGGTGGTGCTATTCGTAGATAAGGTAAAACTCTCAGTCGATCCCGCTTCGCCGGTGATCATGATCTTGAAAGGGCGGGCACTACCATCATTCACTAATTGCGCCTTGTAACCCTGGCCCGATGAATTAATCGCTGACACCATACCTTCGGGTGTGTCGGCATAGGTTTTTGGAGTTAGTTTGGCGCCGGTGATAGCGCGATTACTCGATGAAGTAAATTGTAGAGTGGTGCCGTCACTCGCCACGCTAACGCTCATGTCATTCGAACCATCCACAATGCGCAGCTGACTTTGGATGTTTTCAGCTAATGCGGAAAGAGTGGGGGAGCCAGGCAACGGAATAATCGACCAATCTTTACCTGCGATGTTGATATCAAATTTACTGAAATCATTCACGTTAGGCGACGTACCAAACGCTGCACCAGTGATCGTGGCACCAATGGATGTTCCGCCATTAGCACCTGGATTTAAATTGATCGTTGCTTGATTCGATAGCTTAGGCGAATTGATGATGCGAGATGTTTTGGTCGATGTGATTTCAAGCCGGTTACCATTGGACACCGAGACATTTAAATCACTACTGCCATCGAGCGCGCGTAATTGCGATTGAATGTTCGCCGCTAAATCATCCATAGTTGCCGTCGTAGGCTTGGGAGCAATGCTGTAGGACTTGCCATCGATTTGAACGGAAAAATTCTTAAAGTCAGTGACGGATGCATTGCTCGCAAACTTGACATCGCTAATGACAGCGAAGCTGCTATTCGTCGAAGTTGGGGTTCCCATTGATGCTGCTGCGCTGGTCAAAGAGACAGAGCTAATCACACGGCTGGAGGTGGCCGAGGTGATGTCGAGTTGATTGGTGTTCGATACCGTAACAGTCAAATCTGTTGAGCCACTATCTTTGGCGCGTAATTGAGCTTGCAAATCAGACGCCAGATCAGCCAAGCTTGCGTTGGCAGGATTGGGCGTCAGATTCATCGTCGTGCCGTCAATCGTAACTAAGAAATTACTAAAGTCATCAATCGCAGGCTTAGTGCCAAAACTCACGCCACTAATCGAAGCGCTATTCGTGTTGTCTGCGACCGCCGTACCAACCGAGATGCCGCCTTTGTTGGTTTGTGCGATCATCATGCTGAATGGACTTCCGCCATTCAGTGAACTTGTTTTGCTAGCGAATCCGGTGCTGATACTGCTTTGCGCTGCGGAGACGGAGTTGATTTGTATTTGATGCGACCCCACGCTGGCGGAAGGGGAGGCGGTGATCGATAAGGCACTGCTATTGCTATTGCTGGCGTTAACGGTGTTGAAGCTGTCGCGGTCTTTCAGTGCGGTGAGCTTAGTTTTTAGCTCCGACATCATGAACATCACCGATGAGAGACCACTAATCTTGCTCTCGTTTTTGGTGATCTTGGCGTTGATCAGATTTTTTTGCGGATTCCCCTCAGCATCGACCAAGCTTTGAGCTAGGTTGGCGACATTCACCCCTGAGCCGGCATTCAATGAAGTAAGGATAGCTTGGGCATTCGCCTTGTTGGCTGCTTGCGCCTGCTGTTGCGCCGACAAATTATTGGCTGCCGCGCTGGTCGCCGTATTGTTCGTTGCTGAGCTGACTGAAGAGGTGGCCATAAGCTGTTCCTAGTTTTGTTATATGTCGGATCGGCTAACTATTCCTTTAGTCACTTCAGCTGTATTTTTTGTATTCAGCCAAAAAGTGTGCCTCCCGCGCGCGTTTATAAGCAGGAAACATGCCATTTTTCCTCGATCCTGGCCTCGCACTTGCTAAAGACTATGTGAGCTGATCAGTGATGTTCGTTTAAAAGCCTTAGTAGTTAGGGGCGGCAAACAAGTGGCAAGCACCTGCCGCGGCGGCAATCATGTGGGCAAGGCCTTGCCGCTAGGCGGCATAACGATCTTTGTTGACGTGATTTTCTTTACCTATCAGTGCTTTTCGAGGGTTCGAAATCGAAAAAAACGTCACTGTATCGACAGTTTTTAGGGTTTCTGAAGCTGGCATCCGTTTTGCTTAATAGGTCCTGTCCAGGAAGATTGCGTTGTTGCAATTAACCTCAACTTCGAACAAAGCTATTAAACAGGAGCTTAACTATGGCTAATCTCGCTCAAGAACTGATTTTTCACGCAGAACACGGTCAACCATTTAATACGATTCAGGTATCCCGTTTCGCGCCGGAGGAAATCCGTGAGGCGATCCAAGCCTTGATGGGTCAGGATCGTGATGCGTTGGCTTATGCGCTGGGTGATGCCGGTTTGGCGCTCTATCCAGAGAGTGGAGACATTTTGGCGATCACTAGTTTGCTGTCAGTCGTCAGAGAAGATTGGCCGCAAGCGGTTGATCTGCTCAAGCAACTCATGGAAATGCAGACGAATAGGGCGACGGTGTTTACACATTCTATGTTGATTCGTTCCCTGCGCTGCAATCTGGATCTGGCTGAGGCATTTGAAGCGGCGGGTGTCGCACTGGCCTTATTCCCAGATCATCCTGAGCTATTGAAAGAATATGACGCACTCGCTGAAGCCTTAGGTTTAGGCGCTGTGCAGCGTTAAATTAATTAATAAAAATCATTAATTAATTAATGGCAAATGCCTGCCGGATTACCGACAGAAATTGCCAGGTAGCAGTAGCAAGATTAAAGAAGTAGAACCAAAAGAATGTAACTATTTGAATTTAATGGAGTTTTTAACCTGGCACGGCGTTTGCTAAGATTAAATCAACACGCGGGATTTCGCCCGTGAAAGATTAAGCAAGCATAGGACGCCGCAAGGAGAAACCAAAAATGGCAGTCATCAATACCAACTTGAAAGCGCTGTTCACACAGTCAGCGCTAAAACGAACCGAAGGCGCTCAATCGAAGGCGATGGAGCAGCTGTCAACCGGCAAACGGATTAATACCGCTGCTGACGATGCGGCCGGTTTAGCGATTTCAACTCGGATGACGAATCAGATTCGTGGTCTGAATCAAGCAGTTCGAAATGCGGGCGACGGCATTTCACTGATTCAGACAGCTGAGGGCGCGACCAACGAAATCACGGACATGATGGAGCGTATGCGTGAGTTGGCCGTTCAGGCAGTCAATGATACTAACGACAATGCACAGCGTAGCTACCTGGATCTGGAATTCCAGCAGCTAAAAGCTGAGATCGTACATATCTCTGAATCGACCGAATGGAATGGATTCCCTCTATTGAATGGCACCGCCGGTCAGCGAGTGGGTGAGATGCCAGTCTTTAAAGCGACTTCAGTCAGTCAAGAGGCCGACGTGTTTGTTAATCCAACCACGACGCGTACTTTATCAGGTGCTGATTCAGGCGAAATTCAAACCTTAACGTTTACTGCAGACAATTCGGCACCAACGACAGGCGTAATTACCGTCGGTGGAGTGGCTGTAACTATTCCTGCGGCTGCGATTCAAGGTAATAGTGATGCAGACAAATTAAGAAGCTTTACCGCCGCTATTAAGACAGCGTTGGAAGCGGATCCTAGCTTTGATCCGAATACCTCGGGTAGAACGATTACGCAGACAGACAATGGTCAGTTGACGATTAAATATGCTGCCACCGATGCAGATATCGGTAATGTAGTGGTGGATGTCGGCGCAACGGGTGTCTCTAGTAGTGTTGCAACGACCCGAGCCGCAGTTGCGATGACGGGCGAAAATTTTTCCAGCGATGGTGGCTTCATCAAGAGCGGCACCCTGAGTTTCTCCGTGTCGAGTCTTGGTGTGGTGTCGGCATCGTTCCTGACGGCGGATAAACAAACCTATACGTTGAATGGTACGGCTTCACCAACCACTGGCACGATTACCTTCAGCGGTACTGATGGACAGAATCGCAAAGTAATCTCTCAAGATTTGGTTTACACCATGAAGGGTTCTGGTGGTAGTACCCTAGATTTTACCAACCGCGCTGTAGGTTTGTCCGTTGCGATTGATGGTGGCATTCCTCCTTTGCGCGCCGGTGATTTGCGCATCAATGGCATTGATATTGGCGCGTCTTACGCATCAGACGATACTCTGTCTCCCACAAATAACGCATCGGGTAGTGCGATTGCAAAGGCTGCAGCGATTAATCGCATGGCATCCTCACGTGGTGCTGATGTTGGCGAGTCGCAATCATTAACGTTTACGGGCGTTCCACAACCCGGCACCATCGTCGTGGGTGGTGTCAGTGTGCAGCTGACCAGCGCTGAGAGTACATCCTCGTTGGCCGCCGCTAAAATTGCTGCGACATTACGTGCCAGTTCATTGTTTAATTCTAGCAGCGGTCGCATAGTTAGTTATGCGCCGGGCGGCTCAACCATTAAGATTGATTTCCCAACTTCTGAGCGTGATGTTCCGAGTACCAGCGTTTCGCCGGGTACAACGGGTCTGAGCCCGATTGTGGATGTCACCCAAGAATATGCGACCTTGCAACCTGGTACAGGAGTGTATGCAAAGGTCAATGAAAACGTATTAACCGGTCAATCTATGACCGTTGGACCTTCTGTCTCTGGCGTGGTTTTTATTAACGGCTATGCCTCTGCTGATATTACGACGACCTTGAACAACACACGAGCTACCCGTGCCGATGTGGTCAGCGCGATTAATGCAATCACGTCTAAGACGGGTGTTAAAGCGATTGATACCGGTTATGACTCCAAAGGTGTCACGCTGGTCGCAGCGGATGGTCGTAACATTGAAGTGTCATTCGAAACGGATAGCAGTGCAGCTTTGTTTGGTCAAAGCGTTGGTTTACGTACCGGTGTACATGCAGGTACGTATTCGCTGGAATCAAAAATCGAAGCGCCGGTAGTGATTTCTTCGTCGACCACGGGTGATATTAAACGCACCGGTTTGATCGAAGGTAACTTCACAAAAAACCAATCCGTATTTAATACCAGTACACGTGCCATTGTGGCAGCTCCGGTTGCCCAGACTAATGCCGTAACGATTGGTGGTTCGATAGGTTCTACCGACACCTTCGCGGTGACGATCAATGGTACTAAATTTACCTCTAGCATTACCTCTGATGCGCAATCAGTTCGTGATAACTTAGTTTCATTAATTAATCTAAACACCACGCTTGGCGTAACTGCTTCAGCAGGCCGGGGCACAAGTGAATTGTTAATTAGTGCATCGAACGCGGGCACACCGTTTACGCTGTCGACGGGTACGGGCAGCAGTAATACTGGCACGATCAGTTCGAGCACGGTCACTGCGAATCAGCCAGCAGCTAGCAAGCCGCTGAATGTGGATGATTTGATGATCAATGGCGTGAAAATTCGTGCGACGACAACAGCTGACGACACCAAATCAAGTACGGTCACAGCAAGTAGTGACCTTAGCGCCAGTGCGATTGCGATAGCCGCGGCGATTAATGACTCAGCCAGTTCTACAGGCGTCCGCGCTTTGGCAAATCCAGTCATTAGCAAAGGATTGATCACAACGACGAGTGTTCCAACGACCACTGATGGTGGTACGAGCTACAACTTGTATATCAACGGAACTACGGTACCAGTTGTCTTTGTTCAAAACGAAACAGGAACGGCACGTCGCGAAAAAGTAGTTGAAGCGATTAATGCGCGTATTGGTCAGCATGGTATGACTGCGACTGACAACGGTAGTGGCGTGACGTTAGAATCTGACGGCCGCAATGTATCTATCTGGTTTGATTCGAATAATAAAGATCTTTCTGCTGCTAGTTTTGGTTTGGACAAAGGCGGCTCCGTCGCTCAGGTCTCACGTATCGCGGTCGGTGGCTCAGTCGGATCGCAAACCGCTTCAGTTATTATCAATGGTCAGACCATCACCTCGGCTGCGGCAACAGGCGGAACAACCAGCATGGCCAGTGCTCTGGCTACTGCAATTGGTGATGCTGTCACAGCGGGTACGTTGAAAAATATTTCCGTAACTACCAATGGTAGTTATTTAGACATTACATCGACGGTCGCTGGTTCACCGTTCACCCTCAAAGGGGCATCGGTATCAACCACGGGTCCGACCTTGACCTTGTCGACAGTGACTGAAAATAGTTACGGTAACAATGATGTCAGCGGTTTGTTAAATGCGACTGCGACATCGACTAACGCTCGTACGGTGTACAGCACTGTGCGTATGATTTCTGATCCTGCACTGTTACCTAAATTGCCTTCGCCTGAAGGTGCTCCACCATCGGATCAATTGGATAAGCTGCGCGCCACTGGCGAGCCTTTCAAGATTACCGTGGGTGACAAAGGTTACAGTGCTGACGGTAATTTCTCTGCACTCGGTTTCGAAGAGGGTACGTTTGGTGGTCGTTCGAGTGAAGAGATGGATCCTCCACGTGTTGGCCGACTGGCCTTCCAGGTGGGAGCATCGGCTAATCAGTACATCACCATTGACCTCGCAGATTTTGGTAAAAAAGGATCGATCACGGGTGATATCACCGGTGACGTTGACCTGAATGTTGAAGATCGTCGCGTACGTATTAATACGCGTGATGGAGCCTCAGCGGTGTTGACCTTGCTTGACGATGCCATGGACAAGGTGAACGCAACGCGCGCTACCATGGGTGCGGTGATGAATCGCATGCAGCACGTGATTAACAACTTGTCGAACGTCACAACCAATTTGTCTGCTTCACGCAGCCAGATTGAAGATGCCGACTATGCCAAAGCAAGTACCGAGTTGGCGAAAGCCGGGATCATGCAGCAGGCAGCGACAGCGGTGCTGGCACAAGCGAACACCAGCCAGCAAACCGTACTGAAGCTTTTGCAGGGTTAATAACCGGGTAGCGAGAGGTCTTTAAAAGTTCTACTGCCCGATCAGCCTTGCTGTGACACAATACTATCAGTCGGTGTAGCTATCCGAGGGTAGAGATGGATCAGAATTCGAACCAGAACAGGCGCCGCATCATGTTCAGGCTGATACGCATTGCATTGATCGCTTTTGTCTTATTGTTATTGACGATAGTGATGAATCCCAAGCGCTATTTGCCGCCCGACATGAGCTTAGGCGAGTTTTTTCAGGCCCTAGTAGGCGTCCTCATGCTTTCCGGTGTGATGGCCGCTGTCGTGTTTCGAGCCTGGAACGACTACCAACGTAAAAAACGCGAAAAAAAATGAATTCCGCTACTCAAACCGCTCAGGATGGCGCGCCCAATTGCTGGCAGTGTCGTCACTTTGGCGTTAGCTGGGATCCCAAACTTCCTTATCTTTGCCGGTTGATGGGCTTTAAGAGTCGCGTCACTCCCTCGGTTGAAGTGCTACGTGCTGATGGCCAGCGTTGCCGCGGCTTTGTGGCCAAGCCGGGTACGGTTAGCTCAGCTTCATCAAATTCCTCTTCTACTTATCGGCGTTCCACATGAAAAATTGGTCGCTTGCGCTTGCTTTGATTTGTCTTTGCGGTAGCGCGCACGCTGATTTTCAGGCTGCCATGCGCGCTATAGAGCGCGGACATTACGCCACCGCCGAACGCGCCTTACGTAAACCCGCCGCGCAAGGCGATGCCCGAGCTCAGAATAACTTGGGTTTTCTGTATGAGCACGGTCTGGGAGTGACACAAAATTATGTTGAAGCGCGTAATTGGTATGGCAAGGCGGCCGAAGGCGGTTTGCCCGAGGCGAAATTCAATTTGGCTACGTTGTATCACTACGGTCGTGGCATTTCTCAAAACGCTGAACTGGCCGCACCATTGTTTGCCTCCGCTGCCCAGGCTGGGTATGCCGATGCCGAGTACATGCTGGGTGAATATTATCGGAGCGGAATGGGCGGTTTAAAAAAGGATGGCGCTGTTGCCTTAGCCTGGTTTCTGCGCGCCTCGCGCAAAGGGCATTCCGGTGCCCAGCTGATGGCGTCGTCGATTTATCTCAGCGGTGAGGGCTGGCGAAGTGAGCCGCGCAAGGCCTTAATTTGGGGTGAACTAGCTCGTGGCAATGGCGAAACCCAGGCCAGCGCCATTGTTACTCGGGCAGGGAAAGGTATGACCGCCGAGCAGCTGCAAGAAGCAATGCATGAGGCAACTGTCTGCCTGCAAACCGAGTATCGGGACTGTCCCGAATAGCTCCAAAGGGGCAAAAAGCTGCCTGTCGGCTTTTCGTCTGCCACTTTAGCGGTTGACGTTTTCCTCCCCCCGGCAAAGTGCTGCCGACTCGACATGCCGCCTCAAAACCCGCATGTTTCCTCACTAAAACATCTGGCACGAGGATTGCTATAAAGAAAGCAAATAGTGTTTTCTAAGGCAATCAACGTGACGACTCTTACTCAAACTTCGCATCCAGCACTTTGGCTCGATCCTAAATCCTCCGTGGGCTCGGTCGAGCGCGAACAACTGCTTGAAGCAGGCCTACAACTCTTACCAGTGGCAACGCTGCAGGACTTGAAACTGGGCCTAGCGCGCGCGCGATTAGTTGTCATACGCCTGATGGGTGACACTGGCTTGTTGGAAGAAGTGCGCAAGCTCACTCAGGCTTTTGGTCATGCCATTCCTGTTCTTTGCCGTGTCGAACGTAATCAGTTCGAGTTGGGCATAGAAGCCATGCGTCGCGGTGCTTATCACGTGCTGTCTGCAGATGATTGGTCAGTAGATGCTTGGCGCTCGGCGCTGGCACTAGCACCAACGCGCAATGAAGTTCCTAAGAATAGTCCACAGACCTTTGTGTTCGTTGATCCGGTTAGTCAGCATTTGCTCGAATTAGCGCGACGCGTAGCGCAGACACAAGTCTCCGCATTGATCGTTGGCCCAACCGGTGCAGGTAAAGATGTGCTGGCGCGTGTATTACATGATGCATCGCCACGTCGCAATGGTCCTTTCGTTGCGATGAATTGCGCGGCCTTGCCAGAAAATCTCATTGAAGACATGTTGTTTGGTCACGAGAAGGGTGCTTTCACAGGCGCCTTGAAAGAGCATCGTGGTTTGTTTGAACAAGCGCAGGGCGGTACTATCTTCTTAGATGAAATCGCTGAGATGCCGTATCACCTGCAAACAAAACTGCTACGCGTTCTGCAAGAACGCAAGATCACACGCTTAGGCGGCAATGCACCGGTTGAACTTGATGTGAGACTGGTAGCAGCGACTAACAAAGATTTACGCGAAGCGATTGCTAATCGCGAGTTCCGCGAAGATTTATATTTCCGTATTAGTGCATTCAAATTATCGGTGATGCCATTACGTGATCGTCCAGGGGATATTTTGCCTTTGGTCTCCCAATTTTTATCGAACTACGGCCCAGACGATCGCCAAATCAGGCTCTCTGAGCGCGCTGCTGAAATGATGCAGCAATACAGCTGGCCCGGCAATGTTCGTGAATTACAAAACGTTGTTCAACGTGCGCTGGTGTTATCGAACAGCGATATGATTGATGAAGCCGATCTCATGTTTGATGAGTGGGAATCACACGCAACTGAACCGAATAAAGCGCTCGAATTGTTATCTGTTCCTGCAGTAGTTGAAACGACTGCTGCAACGGCGATTGAAGATGGTGCACTGTCGACTGCAGTCAAAAGTAGTGAATACCAAGCCATCATGGCCGCGATTCGTTCTAGCAGTAATCGTTCAGAGGCAGCAAAAAAACTCGGTATTAGCCCACGTTCATTGCGTTACAAGATGGCGCAGTTTCGTGATCGCGGTTTGCCGTTGTTAGCAGCAGCGTAAGCCGGAGGTACTGAGACATGATCCCAAAAGTTAATAGCCAAGCCAATATCGATTCGATGTTGGCAGCCATGCGCCAGTATCAAGTCGACGCAGCAGGAAAAAATACGCAGCCGGTGTTGGCACCGCCTACGCCAGAGATCGGAAAGCCTACGTTTGGCGATGCGATCAAAACGGCTGTCGTGCAAACCAATGAATCTCAGCAATATGCAAGCAGCCTGCGAGAAGCATATGACCGTGGTGAAGATGTGCCGCTGACGGATGTCGTACTAGCGATGCAGAAATCATCGTTAGCTTTTGAAGCGACTCTGCAAATACGAAACAAAGTGCTTAAGGCTTACGAAGACATATTGAACATGCCGGTCTAAGCCAGCGTGTGATTGAAATAGTAAACCGTTTATTTTGAAATAGAACAGCCAACCTCTTAGAGAGTAGAACATGGCCGAAGCGACAATGAATGGGGGATCGCCCCCACAACTGCCTACAGGACAGGCCGCCAGTGCGGGTGATGCCGCAGCAGGCGCATTACCTTTAACGGGTATGCCCAATCCTGGACAGCTACCTGGCGCACTGAGTGGCGTATCGGGTGGTATGAATCAGTTTAAGAGTTGGGCAGATAACCTGCTCAAACAGCCAGCTGTTCGTCGTGCCTTACCTGCTATTGCCTTACTGGTGATTTTGTTGATCGCTGCAATGAGCTTTCAGTTTTCGCAGACGACGCCTTATCGCTCCATCATGCCAGGCATGACCGAGACCGATAAACAGGCAGCAATGGAAGCCTTGAAAGCAGCAGATTTCAAACCAAAAATTGATACGAGTAGTGGTCAGATTACGGTCCCTGAAGGTCGTTATCACGAAGCGCGCATTTTCTTAGCGGGTCAAGGTATTCCTAAGGAAGCGCAGCCGATTGGTATGGATTCATTAAAAGATAAATCCTCCATGACTACCAGTCAGTTCATGGAACAAGTTCAGTACAACTCAGCGATCGAGCAAGAGCTAGCACGCAGCATCATGCAGATTTCTACAATTAAATCAGCGCGCGTGCATTTGGCTTTACCTAAACAAAGCGTGTTCGTGCGCGAACGTGCAACGCCCAAAGCTTCCGTCGTTGTAACTCCTCACTCCGGTCGCGGCGTCACCACATCGCAGGTGAAGGCGATTGTTCATCTCATTTCATCTAGCGTTCCTTATCTCTCACCACAAAATGTCTCGGTGGTAGATGATCAAGGTAATTTAATGACGGAAGAAAATCCGGTTGATGCAGCAATGGGTCTCACCGTCGCGCAAATGTCGCACAAGCAGCGCACTGAAGAATCGTATCGTCAGCGCGTGACTGAATTACTATCTCCTGTCGTTGGTGAGGCTTCGGTTAAGGCTGAAGTTAACTTGACATTGGATTACACCACGGTTGAAACCACGACCGAAGATTTTGATAATAAAGACAAGGGCGTCAAGCCACGTTCAGAAGCATTGACAACTGAGCGTAAATACAAGATTGATCCGGAAGGCATTCCAGGTGCGATGACTAACTCGCCTCCGCCGGATGCTGATTTGACGACGGATACGAATTCCAATGAACGTAAGCCAGTCAATAACGAAGTCGTGACGACACGTGCGACACGTAACTTCGAGATGGACCGTTCGGTTCGTCATGTGAAAAATTCACAAGGTGCGATTGAGCGTGTGACAGTTGCGGTTGTAGTGGCTGAACGCGCAGCACCGCAACCTGCGGATGGCAAAGGTTTTGGTCCGGGTGTGCCAACGACGATTCCGTATTCGAAGGAAGAGTTAGATCGCATGCTGCAATTGGTTCGTAGTGCGGTGGGTTACAACGAAGCACGCGGTGACGTAGTGACTGTGGCACCTGCACGATTTGAAACACTGGCACCGGAACCACCAAAGGCATGGTATGCCGATACGGATTTGCAGAACTTCATTAAAATTGGTGTAGCAGCGCTTGTTATGATCGTCTTCTTGCTGGCAGTAGTTCGCCCGATGGTAAAAGGCCCGACGATTAACCAAATTCTGGGACCTGCTGGACCATCAGCAGAAGATCTCAGGCGCGCTGATGAGGCTAGGCTGGCTGAAATCGCTAAAGCGGTTGAAGACGCCAAAGCTGGTGAGACGGCTCGAATGGAAGAGCAATTTAGATTGGCAGAAGAAGCGCGCTTAGCAGAAGAGGCACGTTTGGCAGAGTTGGCACGCTTGGCAGAAGAGGCACGCTTGGCCGAAGAAGCACGCTTGGCAGAGTTGGCTCGCTTGGAAGCAGAAGCGGCAGCGGAAGAAGAACGGTTGGAAGCAGAAGCGGCGGCAGAGGCTGCGGCTGCAGAAGAGGTCGAGATGGAGGAAGGCGAGTCGTTGGAAGAGTTGAAAGCACGTATGCAATCAATGAAACCGAAGAAACCAACTTTCACTGCTGATATGCTTGACACAGCCAACACGTACGATGACAAAGTCGCATTGATTCGTATGCTAGTGGCTCAGGAATCAGGACGCGTTGCATTGGTATTGAAGAATTTGGTCAAAAACTAAGCGATTGACCAACTAGATAACTAACGGGGAATCACATGGCAGAAACTAAGAAAGCAGCAGTGCCTAAAGCCGCCGAAGCTGCACCTCCGGTAGCAGCAGCAGAGGCTGAGGCTAATCCGATGGATGAGATGAAGAAGTTTAAGACCAAGAAAAAAATGGCTGTGCCTGATGACATGCTGAACGATGCCAAAAGCTATGATGACAAACTAGTTTTGGTAAAGATGCTGACTGAAAAAGAGCGCAATCGCATGGTTTTGATTATTAAAAATCTTCTCAAGTAAACAAATAGAGAAAGTATTGGCTCATAAAAACAGCTAATTACTTACACAACGCAGCATTGCATGGTTTAGAGGTGGCACATGGCAACTACAGCAGTTATACCGATGTCGGATGAGCTCAAAAAAGAGCTGTCTGAGATTACGAACGTTCAGCGCGCAGCCGTATTGATGCTGCTACTGGGTGAAGATCTTGCTTCCAACATTATTAGTTATCTGGATCCGAAAGAGGTTCAGGAACTGGGCGCGGCAATGGTCTCTGTAGCAGACATGTCGCAAGAGGCTGTGAATGCCGTGTTGGATCAATTCGTCGACCTGCTAAAACGTCAGACCAGCTTGTCATTGGGAACAACAGAGTATGTTGAAACTGTTTTGAAACGCGCACTGGGACCCGACAAGGCCTCATCCGTTTTATCTCGCATCATGCCTAACCGTGCTAGCCGTGGTTTAGAAATTCTGCAGTGGATGGATGCACGTGCGATTGCAGAAATGATCAAGACAGAACATCCTCAAGTCACGGCGATTATTTTGTCCGTGCTTGATGCGGAAGTGGCAGCAGACGTCTTGGCGTATTTGCCAAACGATACCCGCCCAGAAGTGATTCAACGTGTTGCCAGCCTTGATACGATTCAGCCATCCGCCATGGAAGAGCTGGAATCGATCATGAAGAAACAGTTCTCTAATAATGCTTCCTCATCGTCATCGAGTTTCGGTGGTGTGAAGGCAGCAGCGAAGATTATGAACTTCACGAAAGTGGAGTTGGAAGGTCCGATTCTTCAGGGTGTGGGTCAGATTGATGAAGAACTCGCTTTGCGAATTCAAGACAATATGTTCAGCTTCGAGAACTTGGCAGCGGTCGACAATCGTGGTATCCAAGCGCTCATGCGTGCAGTTGAGCCAGATATGTTGATGACAGCGTTGAAGGGTGCTACGGATGTTGTTAAAGATAAGTTTTTAGATAATATGTCTAGTCGCGCGCGCGGTATGTTTGTGGATGATATGGAAGCCAAAGGTCCTTTGCGTATGACCGAAGTGGAAGATGCGCAGAAGAAGGTGATGCGTGCTGCACGTAAGTTGTCCGAAAAGGGCGAGTTAATCTTGTCAGCTGGCGGAGCCGATTTTGTCTGATCCACGACCTGCACCACGGCGTCATGAATGGATGCCGAACCGGATGTTTGATCCGGCGACGAATCCATTCGCGATTCAAAACCTGCTAAAAAAAGAAAAAAAAGAAGACACGCCATTTTTACTCAAACGGGACGAGCGTCCCGTTTTCGATTATTCCGACGATGCATTGTTGAACGAATCGAAGATCCAGCCTGCGGCAGATTTTCAATTCGATGAGCTGCTCGATCAGCCGATTATGTCGTCGCCGGGATTTCAATCTGAGGTAGATGAACAATTTCCGCCAGATCCTGTTCCAGAGGCATTCTTATCGGAAGTTGACGATACGCCTGCCATCAATGCGGAGTCGACAGAGGAAGCGGTTCAAGAAAGTATCCTTGAATCAGCATCCGATGATTCACCCAGTGCACCTTCTTCGCCGGAGGCAGAATCTACGGATGATCACGTCACAGATGCCAACTTAGATGCCACAGAAAATTTAGCTGCGGCACAGGATATAGAGTCAACCGATGCTACAGAAATCGCGGACCCTCAAACGGAGAGTGATGTTCAAGCGCATAAGGCATCGGCGGATCAGGATGAGTCAGTCCAGGAATCTGTGATTGATGCATCTGCAGAAGATGCCGCAGATATGCAGGATAGTCAGGTAGATGTTGCTGTGGCTGATGTGACTAGCAATGAGCTTCATAAGCAGATCGATGCTGAGCAATCAGCCGAACAGCCTTCCAACACAATCGAACTATCGGGTGAAATAAGTTCAACTGACGCTGAATTAAACGCTGCTTTATCTCAGCCTGAGCCGGCACCTAGTTTTAATAATGAAGCAGTAACGCAGCTGATAGAGGCGGCTCGCGAAGAAGCACGTGTTGAGGCGCATTCAGCAGGATTTCAAGAAGGCTTGGAAGCCGGTTTGGAGCAAGCTAAAGCTGAGATGCAGGCGACAGTCGATGAGAAGCTTGCGGTCATCGATCAGATGATTAAAGGTTTGCATCAATTAGAGCGTGATCCGAATACCTTGTTTGAGCCAATGAAAAAATTGGCGATGCACTTAGCGGAGCAATTGGTTCGTGGTGAGTTAACTCAATCAGCACAAGTCATAGCACGCTTAGTTGATAATTGTTTGCGTGAATTAGCGGCTAGCGGCGAAAAAGCCGTGATCGTTCATCTCAACCCTGAAGATCTCGAACAGTACAAACCGCTCGTTGCTCAGTTTGGTGACAGTATGGTGTTGCGTCCTGATGCCTTACTATCGCGTGGAAGTGTGCGTGCATCACTCGACGGTAGTGTGGTTGAAGATTTGATTGATAGACGCGTTAAAGGATTAAGCAAATCGCTGGCACAGCCCGTGGCGTCAAGCTGGCGTCCTGCGCTGGCGACGCCTAGCGCTAAGCCTAATGTTATCAAGCCTGCTGCACCAGTTACTCCAGTTGCTACGGCCACTTCAGTCGCTGCAGCGGCGACACTCGATGCGCAGGATAGCAATGAAATAGATGAGCATGAATCAGATCACGATGATGATGTAATGTTTGATGATTTGTCAGATGATCATATCGAAGATACCCAAGCCGACCGCAACGACGAAACGCATTCATGATTCATTTTTCTGATGTCGTCGATCATTTGATCGATCAAACCACAGCACCACCAGCCGCCCACACGGGTACGTTGGTGCGTTTAGTTGGAATGACATTGGAAGCGCGCGGCATCATGGCGCCTTTAGGTGCTTTGTGTGAAATTGAAGGTAGCGGTGAGCATCGCGTCTCAGCTGAAGTTGTGGGCTTCAATGACCAGACTTTATTTTTGATGCCTTTCACCGATCCAGTAGGCATAGGCCCCGGTGCAACGGTTAGAGTGATTACGCATTCTTCGGAAGCCAAGGTGGGACCTGCTTTACTCGGGCGTGTGATTGATGCGTTTGGTCAGCCCCTCGATGGTATGCCAGCTCCTGATTGTCCTGATCGTGTTCCTTTATTGGGTGTTCCACTCAATCCCATGGAGCGTGGTCCGATTAATCAAGTGCTCGATGTTGGCGTTAAAGCCATCAATGGTTTGCTGACATTGGGTCGTGGTCAGCGGATTGGTTTAGTCGCAGGTTCGGGCGTGGGTAAAAGTGTTTTGTTGGGCATGATTACGCGATTTACCAAAGCCGATGTGGTAGTGATTGGTTTGATTGGTGAACGTGGTCGCGAAGTTCAAGCTTTCATTAACGAAGTGCTCGGCCCTGAAGGTCGTGCTAAGTCGGTGGTGGTGGCTGCACCTGCGAATATGTCACCGGTGAGTCGACTTAAGGCTACCCATTTAACGCATGTGATTGCGGAATATTTTCGTGATCAGGGAAAAAATGTACTGATGCTGATGGATAGCCTGACGCGTGTGGCACATGCACAGCGTGAGATTGGACTGGCTATTGGTGAACCACCTACCTCGAAAGGTTATCCACCCTCCGTTTTTGCCTTATTACCGAATTTGATTGAACGCACCGGTGTCGGTCGAAATGGCTATGGCTCTATTACGGCAATCTATACCGTATTAGCCGAGGGTGATGATGCACAAGATCCTATCGTTGATATTGCCCGTGCATCACTCGATGGTCAGGTGATGTTGTCACGTGATTTGGCCGATGCAGCGCATTATCCAGCGATTGATTTAAATGGCTCGATTTCGCGTGTGATGCAAAATTTGCTGAGTCCCGATGAACTCAGGCAGGCCAATCGATTGCGTCGTTTATGGTCGCTGTATCAGCAGAATAGAGATTTGATTTCAGTCGGGGCGTACGAAGCAGGATCCAACGCAGATATTGATTTAGCTATTTTGATGCGTAATCGATTAGAAGATTTTCTTAGACAAGATATGCATGCCGGTGTGGACTCCCAGACAACTCGTCGAATGATTAGCGATTTGATGGCAGTTTAAGGCTTGACGTTCCTCGGAGCTGATACTATCTCCTCATCATGAACAGAACTTGGACAGTGCTGCAGCAGCGCGCAGAAACCGCCACGCAAGAAGCGCAGGGGGTAATGCAGACTGCGCGCAACAAAGTCACCCAGCTTGAGGCCAGTCTGGCTCACATCGAAAAACTCAAAGTCGATTATCTCGAGCGCTATAACATCGCTCAAAAAGAAACCCATTCCATCAGCGATAACATCGCCTATCGTCGATTCATCGATCATTTAAATGGCTTGCGTCATCGAGTCATGGTGCAATTGTCTGCGGCCCAAAAAGAGTTAGATGCCACCAAAGTTGCTTTGGCGACGGCTAGACGGGAGCAAGCGAAGATGGAAGCCATGGTAGAGCGAGAAGCGCGTAATGATGCCGCCGCCGAAGCCAAAAAAGATCAACGTGTGCTGGATGAAACCGGCATACGTCTGTTCAATTTGAAGTAGTAACAACACCCATTCTTCTGCGAAGAGTTCTTTTTCGCAAAAACTCCGTTTAACCCCGCCCCCAGCTTGGCTGCATTTTATGCGTGGTTCTGGCCGTCTTTTGTGATCCGTTTTGGATTCACAAACCAACCGCCTCTGATAATACAGTATCGTTTATGGTTTAAAGCTTATATCTTCTGTGTTTTCAATTTGAAAAGGATGTTTGGCATGAGTCAGAGCGTGTGTGTTGTCGGTGTAGGCATGCTCCCCTTTGCTAAACCCGGTGCGAGTGAGTCGTATCCCATGATGGGTGCGCGTGCAATTCGTGCTGCGTTAGCCGATGCAGGTTTGGATTACGACAAAATACAGCAGGTCTATGCCGGTTATGTGTATGGTGACTCGTGCTCTGGACAACGTGCTGTTTACGATGTGGGTATGAGTGGCGTACCCGTCATTAATGTGAACAACAACTGCTCAACCGGATCAACGGCACTGTGGTTGGCGCGTCAAGCAGTAGCATCGGGCGCGGTTGATTGCGCATTAGCCGTCGGCTTTGAACAGATGAAGCCGGGTGCATTGGGGAATGTGTATGACGATCGTCCTTCCCCGTTTCAGTATTTCGATGAACGTAGTGCCGAACTGGTTCAAAACGCCGACATACCTCTCGCACTGCGTTACTTTGGTGGTGCGGGTCTCGCGCATATGAATCAGTATGGGACCAAGCTAGCTACCTTTGCGAAGATACGCGCTAAGGCTTCACGTCACGCAGCGAATAATCCCTTGGCCTTGTTCAAAACAGTCGTGACAGAAGAAGACGTGTTGAATTCACCCGTGCTGTGGCCGGGTGTCATGACGCGTTTAATGGCTTGTCCGCCGACCTGCGGTGGTGCCGCTGCGATTGTGTGTTCTGAAGCGTTCGCTAAAAAGCATAACCTTGATCACAGCATACGCATACGTGCGCAAGCCATGACCACCGATACCAGCTCTTCGTTCAAAGGTACTGAAAACGATATGCGTCAACTGGTGGGTTATGACATGACGCATGCTGCTGCTACACGCGTTTATGAAGAAGCTGGTGTTGGCCCGAAAGACATAGGAGTAATTGAATTGCATGACTGCTTCGCGCACAATGAATTAATTACGTATGAAGGTTTAGGGCTCTGCCCTGAAGGTGGCGCAGAAAAATTTATCGAAGATGGTGATAACACCTATGGTGGGCGCTATGTGACCAATCCCTCAGGTGGATTACTTTCCAAAGGTCATCCGCTGGGTGCCACAGGATTAGCGCAATGCACCGAATTAGTCAGTCAGTTGCGTGGCACGGCTGAGCGGCGTCAGGTCAACGGTGCACGGTTAGCATTGCAACATAACCTAGGGCTGGGTGGTGCGTGTGTTGTTACTTTATATGAGCGGGTATGAGTGTGAATGATGGTGTGAGTGAGCGCGGCGACAGCAGTCGTGGCCCGCTCGCAGGTTTGCGATTGATTGAATTTGTCGGATTAGGCCCGGGTCCTTTTTGCGCCATGATGTTGGCGGATATGGGTGCTGAGGTTGTTCGCATTCATGCGAAAAATGGTAAACCATCGCTCGATTTATTAGATACGCGTTTTGATGTCATGGCCCGTGGTCGTCGATCACTGGCAATTAATTTGAAACAAGCAGCTGCGGTTGATCTCATGCTTTCCTTGATTGCGAAAGCGGATGGTTTGATTGAAGGATTTCGTCCCGGCGTAATGGAACGTTTAGGTTTGTCACCTGAAGTCTGTTTTAAGCACAACCCGCGTTTAGTCTATGGGCGCATGACAGGCTGGGGGCAGTATGGGCCACTGGCGCAGGCGGCGGGTCACGATTTGAATTATGTCGCTTTGTCGGGTGCATTACATGCGATGGGAAATGATCCCGAAACACCACCACCGATTCCATTGAATTTGGTTGGTGACTTTGGTGGCGGCGGCATGATGCTTGCGTTTGGGATTGTTTGTGCTTTACTCGAAGCGCAAAAATCTGGGAAGGGGCAAGTGATTGATGCGGCTATGACGGATGGCACGGCTTTACTGACCGCGATGTTTCGTGGGTTTAAAGACGGTGGCGCTTGGAAATCACAGCGACATGCGAATTTTCTGGATGGCGCTGCGCATTACTATGACAATTACCGCTGCGCTGATGGTAAATACGTTAGCGTAGGTGCGATTGAGCCGAAGTTTTATGCGTTGTTGCGAGAAAAAATCGGCGCTACTGATTCAGTATTTGATGCGCAAGATGATCAAACACAGTGGCCTGAACTGAAAAAAAAGATCGCCGCTATTTTTATCACTCGATCAAGCGATGAATGGTGTGCTTTACTCGAAGGTACTGATGCCTGTTTCGCGCCTGTGCTCGATTGGGATGAAGCCGTAACGCATCCACATAATCAGGCACGGCAAACTTTTATTAGTATAGATGACGTTATTCAGCCCGCACCCGCGCCACGGTTTTCGCGCACACCTGCGTCTACCCCGGGGCCCGTTGCCAGCGCGGGTCAGCATACGGAAAGCATTCTGCGTGACTGGGGTATTGATCAAACAGTCATTGCTGCATGTCGTGCGACTGATGCAATTTAAATGTAAATGAAGAAGCTATGACAGCACTGGTAAAACTAATTCATCATCCCGACGGCGTGGTTGAATGCGTATTGAACCGACCCGACAAGATGAATGCGCTATCGAATGAATTGATTGATGAAATCATTTGTGTCGGTGAATCGTTGGTGGTGGATACGCACATTCGTGCAGTCATAGTGCGAGGCGAAGGGCGTGCTTTTTGTGCCGGTATTGATCTTGAAAGTTTGCAGCACATGCTAGCTGATAAAGAGCGATCGGTATCCTCTCGCTTAATGGAGCGTACGCATGGCGAATCGAATCGCTTTCAGCGCGTTGCTATGGTCTGGCGCGATATTCCTGTGCCCGTGATTGCAGCCATTAATGGAGTCGCATTCGGTGGTGGTATTCAGATTGCATTAGGGGCGGACATACGTTTGATTGCACCGGATGCGCGCATGTCGGTCATGGAAATCAAATGGGGGCTTGTACCCGATATGGGCGGTATGGTGTTGTTACGTGGCTTAATGCGTGATGATGTGGCGCGTGAATTAATTTATACCGGCCGCATAGTCGATGCACATGAAGCAGTAGCCATAGGGCTAGCTACGCGTGTGGTAGATGATCCGGTAGTAGCAGCGTTGGGCATGGCAAAAGATTTTGTACAGAAAAGCCCAACAGCACTACGAGCTGCCAAGCGTTTGATGGGGCAGTGGGCGATCGCATCGGATCAGGATTTATTACTGGCAGAATCAGAAGAGCAAGGACACTTGCTAGGTGCTGAACATCAGGTAGAAGCCGTCACAGCCAATTTACAAAAACGTGTGCCTGTATTTAAAAATAACGAATGAGGTTGAACCATGAGTTCACATGATGCCGTACTTCTGACCATCACTGATGGCGTAGCGAGACTCACACTGAATGAACCGGCGCGATTAAATGCTTTGTCGCTAGCGATTATGGATGGCTTATTTGAATCCTTAGCGCGTTTGCGTGCCAATAAAAGCGTTCGCGTACTTCAAATCACAGGTGCAGGAAAAGCATTTTCTGCTGGCGCTGACCTAGAGATCATGAATGCCGAGCAAACCCATGTCGGTGAGTTAACGCGGGGTGAATGGACCGATCTGCAGATGCGCACTCGGCACAATCAGCTAATTACCGAATTGCGCGAGTTACCGTTTCCTACGTTGGCCATACTGAATGGCCCGGTGGTCGGCGGCAGTGTGGGGATTGCATTGGCGGCAGACATAGTGATTGCTGCGCGTTCAGTCTATGTGTATTTACCGTTTATGACCGCACTCGGGATTGTTCCCGATATGGGCAGTAGCTGGTTCTTGCCCCGTTTGATTGGCGTGGGTCGTAGCGCAGCGATGACCTTGCTAGGCAATCGCATCAGTGCCGAACAGGCCGCTGCATGGGGCATGATTTGGGCGTGCGTTGATGAAGATAAATTGGAGGCAGAAGCGAAAAGCATCACTACGCGACTAGCTAGTTTGCCAGCGCATGCGGCATTAGAAACGCGAGCTTTGTTTGAGCGAACTTTATCGAACACGTTGCAACAGCAACTTGATTACGAACGCGCTCGACAACATGAGCTGATTGATCGCGATACCTTTCCAGAAGGTGTGCTCGCGTTTAAAGAAAAGCGTGCGCCGAAATTCCCTCGCTAAGTCAGCACTAATAAATCTGAACTAATTATCCAGCCCGGCATGAAATCGAATCCTCTAAACCAGCGAGAGATTCAAGCCGGGTAAATTCAATTGAGAAAACGCACTAGACCACACTTCACCGCGTTTAATCGGTAAGGCGTCGGTCCAACTACCGGTGGTGATGAGTTCACCGGCTTGCAGGGGAGAGAATTGATTTTGCTGTTGTAGCTCTTGGTGCAAGGCCAACAGTGCATGTAAAGGGCTATCCAATACATCTTTGGCAAAACCTGCGGCGTATAGTTCGCCACCTTCGAGCGTTGAGCGTGATAAGGAGATCGATGCACCGGAAAGTACGGTGTGGAGTCGACGCTTGCTTTCGCGCGAAAGCATTTTTGGTTCGCCAATGATCAGTGCTCTATGCAATCCAAAAGCAGCGATCGCATCGGCAGGTTCGAACTCCCAATTGCGAAACGGTGAAACCACGATTTCAAAACCATGCGCCATCCACTCCAGACACTCACCTAAACCTTCCAGATCAACATCTGGATCGGGCGTGCGTGCGAGCTTAAACACTAACTCGGGTTCTATGCGAGGTTGCTGGGCTTTGGTTAACTTGTGAATCGCATTATTGTCGTGAGCGAACTCCACCGTGGTGTCGAACAGCGTTGACCAGATGGGTCCAGTTATTGGTTCTGATTTTCCATACAGCGGCCACATTTTGCGGTTAGAAAAACCAATCTTGCGACCAATCGGGATTTCACCCTGTGCGATGCGGGCATCGAGAATAGTGCGAGCGATGTCGTAGGCGTCGGCTATGCTCAGATCGGTTTCGTCCGAGATGGGCGACATCAAAGTCCCTGCGGATCGCGCTTTTAGTAGCGCGTGAGCGTAACGATTCGTTAGCGTGGACATCAACATAAGGCTCTCCTAAGCAGTCGGTCAGTTAATCAATCCGGCTGCGGAAATTAAGTAAATACTAATTAGTCACAATTTAAACTCAATAATATAGGCGCCTTTGTTGGGGAGCAAATTTTTCTGATGACGATATTCTTTTGAAAATAAATCTCATGGTTTAGGCTCGTCATTAACCTTTAATCCGCTTGTCATTCATATACCCACTAACAGACAGACCGATTATCATGCGGCTTGGTTTCTTAAGATTTACTTTGCAATTCATTCCAACGGCGTAAATTTTCTAGTCGTTTTGACTACACCTGTGTTTATTTATCATTATGGAAATATCCTTCGCAAAGCAGATCCAACAACTCAAGCTCGGAGAAGGCGACATATTTCATGGTGAGGGCATTTTGGCGATTACCAAGGCCTTGCTGCAATCGGGAGTCAGTTATATCGGTGGCTATCAGGGCGCACCCGTATCGCATCTGCTCGATGTGATGGTGCAGGCACGCGAGTTGGTCGCTGAGCTGGGTGTGCAGGTCGAGGCCTGTTCGAATGAAGCCTCTGCCGCCGCGATGCTAGGCGCGTCTATCCATTATCCGGTGCGGGGTGCTGTTACTTGGAAATCTATCGTTGGTACGAATGTCGCAGCAGATGCGCTGTCTAATTTATCCTCTCCCGGCGTGACCGGTGGTGTGTTGATGGTGATTGGTGAAGATTATGGCGAGGGTGCTTCCGTGATTCAGGAACGCACCCACGCCTATGCCATGAAATCCTGCATGTTGCTGTTAGATCCGCGTCCTGAATTGTCGGTGATGGTGAACATGGTGCAGCATGCTTTTGCGATGTCGGAAGCGTCGAACATGCCGGCCATGATGGAATTGCGGATACGCGCTTGTCATGTGCGTGGCAGCTTTGTGTGCAAAGACAATCGTACTGCACAGGTATCTACAAAATCACTGATGGCAGAGCCAGCAGCGTTTGATTACTCACGCTTAGCTCATCCACCCGTCACCTTCGCTCATGAAAAGCGCAAACTAGAACATCGTATTCCCGCTGCGCGTCAGTACATACTTGAGCATCAATTGAATGAAATATTTTCGGGTCATCATGACTCGGTGGGAATTATTGTTCAAGGTGGTTTAAGTAATGCCTTGCTGCGTTCGTTGCAGCAATTTGGTCTGGCTGATGCGTTTGGTGAGGCAAAGGTACCGCTGTTAGTGTTGAATGTGACGTACCCACTGGTACCCGATCAGATTACCGACTTTGTACGAAATAAAAAAGCAGTGCTCGTACTTGAAGAGGGTGCGCCAGAGTACATAGAGCAAGAAATAGCAACGTTGTTAAACCGACGTGATTTGCCTACGCGATTACATGGCAAAGATATGTTGCCAGCAGCGGGTGAGTTGACACCTGAAATCATGATGGGTGGTCTGCAGAAGTTTTTTACGCGACATTTACCTAATGTCGATACTGATGTTGTGAAGACTGTTATCGATGCCACCGTTGCGCGTCGAAACAATATGGCCTCTAAGCTTGATCAAACTTTGCCCGCACGACCACCGGGCTTTTGCATAGGTTGTCCAGAACGACCCGTATTCTCAGCATTAAAACTAGCGCAAAAAGATGTGGGTGAGGTTCACATTGCGGCCGATATTGGTTGCCATTCCTTTGCGACCTTCGAGCCTTTTTCTATGGGCCATTCCATACTAGGTTATGGCATGAGTTTAGCTAGTCGAGCAGGCGTCTCGCCGATGATGCAACGACGCGTACTATCGATTATGGGTGATGGTGGTTTTTGGCATAACGGTTTACTCACTGGTGTGCAATCAGCGCTCTTTAATGGTGATGATGCGGTGTTGCTGATTTTTAAAAATGGCTATACCTCGGCAACCGGTACGCAAGATATTATTTCTACACCTAACAGCTCATCGAAAACCCACGCACACGACAAACTAGCTAGTCTCACTGCCAACAATCGAACCATAGAAGATACGCTCAAAGGTATTGGAGTGCAGTGGATGCGCACGGTGCATTCATATCGGGTAGCTGCTATGCGCGATGTACTGAAAGAAGCGCTCACCACAGATTTCAATGGATTAAAAGTCATCATCGCCGAAGGTGAATGCCAGTTAGAAAGACAGCGCCGTATTCGTCCTTGGTTAGCCGATCTGTTATCGCGCGGTCAGCGCGTGATGCGAGTGAAATATGGTGTCGATGAAGATGTGTGTAATGGCGATCATGCCTGCATACGATTGTCTGCTTGTCCTACACTGACGTTAAAAGATAATCCTGATCCGCTCAAAGTCGATCCGGTAGCAACCGTCCTCGATGGATGTGTTGGCTGCGGTCTATGCGGTGAAAATGCGCATGCCGCGACTTTATGCCCGAGTTTTTATCGTGCCGAAGTTATTCAAAATGCGTATTGGCATGAAAAACTTTTGGCGAGCTTAAGACATCTGATGCTGCGTTGGGTGCAGCCAGCATGAGTTTGAATAACATGATGGATTCAACGACCCATGCACCACGCCCTTTATCAGTATTGATTTGCGCCTTGGGCGGTGAGGGCGGTGGTGTGCTAAGCGATTGGTTAATGGAGATCGCGCGCAAGGCCGGCTATGCTGCTCAGGCCACTTCGATTCCCGGTGTGGCACAACGTACCGGAGCCACTACGTATTTTTTTGAGCTCTATCCGGTACCTGTTGCTCAGCTCGCCGGACGAAAGCCCGTGTTTAGTTTAAACCCCATTCCCGGATCTCTCGATGTGGTGATTGCTTCAGAGTTGTTAGAAGCCGCACGCTGTGCAAGTAATGGTTTGCCTTCTTCTGATCGCACAGCATTTATTACCTCCACCTCACGCACCTTCACCACAGCGGAACGTACTGCGATGGGTGATGGTCGTTTAGATAGTGCAGCATTGCTCGCGCTAGTGCAATCCGTGAGTCGGGTTCATCATGCATTCGATATGCAGCGTGTAGCTGCTGAAAATTCTACTGTAGTCAGTGCCGTGATGTTGGGCGCATTGGTGGCGAGTGGTGTGTTGCCACTCGATCGTTCTATCTGCGAAGACGTTATTCGCGAAGGCAGCCGCGGTGCACAGGCGAGCCTGCAAGGTTTTGCGGCGGCCTGGCAAATGATTGCACAGACCAAGCAGCATGCTGAACAAGCGCAGCATTTGGTTGATTTGATTGATGGCTCAGAAAAAAAATTACCTGCGCTAGAAGGCTTCCCCGCACAAATTAACGACATGCTCCGCTTGGGTTGGTTACGCGTTAAAGAGTATCAGAGTGCCGCGTATGGAAAATTATATTTATCCCGAGTGCGTAGTGTGCTCGATGCGGAACATCGTGCCGATCCCAATGCGTTACAAGGTATTCAATTGACGCGTGAAGTTTCACGATGGTTAGCCTTGTGGATGTCCTTTGATGACATTGTTCGTGTGGCCGATTTAAAAAGTCGTGCATCACGTAGTGAGCGAGTACGACGTGAAGTCGGAGTTAAGTCAGGCGATGTATTAGCCGTGTATGAGCACTTCAAGCCAGGTGTGCCAGAAATCGCTGGCTTAATGCCTAAGGCTATTGCTAATCGTTTGCTTGCTTGGGATCAGCAGCGTGTCGCTGAAGGAAACAAGCCATGGGCCATGCCTGTGAAGCTCGCTTCGCACACCGTATTAGGTACGCTGCTATTACGTTTACTCGCTACATTCAAATACATTCGACCTTTTAGCAGTCGTTATGCAGAAGAGCAGGCCCATATTGAGGAATGGTTAGGGGCTGTCATGTTGGGCTTAGCGGAAGACTGGCAGTTAGGCTATGAGTTAGCTTTATGTGGCCGATTGATGAAGGGCTATGGTGAAACGAATCATCGAGGTCGTGATAATTTGCTACACGTGATACGCCACGTTGCCACCGATGAGAGCAGAACGTCAGCAACACGTGCTGCTGCGATACGACAAGCGCGTGAAGCAGCACTGACGGATGAGGCGGGTAGTCAATTAGATCGTGTATTAAAAGAACTCGGTGCGCCTGCACGACCTATCAAAGCACAGCCCATACGCTGGATGCCGCGTAGCCGAAATAGCTAATAATGAGTAGTTAACGAGGAACCGTATGAGCAAGACCGTGGTATATACCGTGCACGTAGAATTTGGTGATTGTGATCCTGCACGGATTGTTTGGTTTCCCAATTTTTTTCGCTGGATCGATGCGGCTTCTCGCCATTTTTTTATCGAATGTGGCGTGCCACCCTGGCATGAGACGGCTAAAACTATGGGCTTAATTGGAACGCCATTGGTTGACACGCAAGCTAGCTTTATTCGAACTGCCAGTTATGGCGATGTGCTGGCGATTCATACCTCGATTACGGAATGGCGTAACAAAAGTTTTGTGCAGAATTATCGAATTCTGCGCGATGACGAAGAGATCATGACCTGTAACGAGGTCAGAATATTTGCTGCCGACAAAGAAGGCGGGGGGATTCGAGCACTGCCCGTGCCCGAATCGATACGACTGTTGTGTGCTTGAGTTTATAAAATAGTCTCAGCCATGCGTATTACGATGCGATGACTCCTAATGGGCTGACGCCTATCCAGCGAACGTGCAACCATTGCAGGAAAACATACCAAGCAACCGCACCAATAGCCAATGTCGCCATCGTACCGATCACCGTGGCTGAAGGGTAGGTAACTTCATTTGCGCGATCACGCTTACGCGAAGCACGGAAATCCAGTACGGCCCAAACTAATAAGCCGCCAAATAGAATTACATCCGCCAAATTACCATTGGCTAGTAAATGAGCTAGCGCCCAGATTTTGACGCCTGCAATCATAGGGTGGCCTATTTTTGCTTTGATGATATTGCGTGGCACATAGGCTGCGGTTAATAACAGGAAGGCAAATAAATTCAGTACTATCGAGATATGACGCGTAAAAACGGGCGGCTCCCACAATGGCACGGGTACTAGTCGCGCTTCTCCGTAGCCTATGATCATCAGCACAAAACCGGCAATCGACACCACGGTAATCAAACCTTTCCAAGGTTTTTCACCTAAGCGCTCTAGCATGTGTGAGCGCCAGTCATCGGTAAAAATACGGGTTGAGTGAGCGGCGATAAAGAGAATGAGACCTATAATCATCAAAGGCATGTAACACTCCCAAAAAGAGCTGTAGTAAAGGTGCGCAGTGTAGCGGATTCTACTGAGGGCGCGACAAATCATGCCTCCCCCCATCAACTACGCATCAACTCCAGCCTCGGTTACCATGTCGACCTTGGGGCAGCTGCCAGCCTTTCCTACAGATTCGTTTTTAAGACTACTTATGCAAACTAAACCCGTTGCCTTGCGCCAGATCGTTGCTGCCGTTATTGGGAATGCACTCGAGTGGTATGACTTTGTAGTGTACGGTTTTTTGACCGTCATCATTTCACGCTTATTTTTTCCTGCCGATAGCGAATACGCCTCCTTGTTATTGACGATGGTCACCTTCGGCGTCGGCTTTTTTATGCGCCCGATAGGGGGTGTACTAATAGGTATGTATGCCGACAGGAAAGGACGCAAAGCAGCCCTGCAACTCATCATATTTTTGATGACGATCTCAATTGCCATGATTGCTTTTGCGCCGACCTATGCCGCTATCGGTGTCGCCGCACCTATCATTATTTTGCTTGCGCGTTTGTTACAAGGCATGGCCACCGGCGGAGAGTTCGCGAGCGCGACGGCATTTTTAGTGGAGAGCGCACCGGCCGGACGGCGTGGATTTTTTGGTTCCTTGCAGATGGTGGGTCAAAGCATGGCAGCACTTGCGGGTGCGGTGGTGGGTATGCTGATTACGCAAAACTTAACGCCCGAAGAAATGGATAGTTGGGGTTGGCGCTTGCCCTTCTTATTTGGTTTGTTGATTGGTCCGGTGGGTTTGTATATTCGGCGTTACATTGATGAGACAGAGGCCTTTATCGAAGCAAGCCAAGCTGAGATAGAGCGAATAGGTTTGGTACAACTGTGGCGCGAGCATAAGCGCAGTATCCTGGCTTGTTTTAGTCTGGTAGTAGCCGGCACCATCATGTATTACGTGGTGCTGATTTACATGCCTACCTACGCAAAAACGCAGCTTAAAATCCCCTTAGGCGATGCCTTTACTGCACAAGTAGCTGGGCTACTTTGCCTGACCATTGCGATA
>Ga0214919_10001440_pt1 | contig 38926 bp, 35 predicted proteins | sample LL1503_MetaG_FD_177994 | JGI IMG/M metagenome (GOLD analysis project Ga0214919, IMG submission 177994) | Freshwater microbial communities from Lake Lanier, Atlanta, Georgia, United States - LL-1503 | ecosystem: Environmental > Aquatic > Freshwater > Lake | place: USA: Georgia | collected...
AAAGATAAACAAAAACGTATTGTATTATTATATGGTGACTATAGTCGCATGTCAAATATGAAAGGAACGATACCAAGTTGTAATATCGGATTTAAGAGAGTATTACAAAAAAGATTTGATATATTAGAAATTAATGAATATAATACAAGTAAATTATATAATAAAACATTCAAGGAACTTAAAAATATTTCAGTTAGAAGAAAAAAGCATAAGAAATATTTACACGAGATACTAACTCCAAAAGAGGACCCACGAAAGTGTATCTATGTAAATAGGGACGTAAATGCTTGTAAAAATATTTTATATATTGCTAATTGTTATTTGAAAAATCAAACCAGACCAAAAGAATTTACAAGAGAAACTAAAAAGAAGAAAATTAGTAAAAAAGTAAATCAAGGAATTGATGCTTAAATAAGGTAGTAAATTAAGTATCATCAGATAGGATTATATACATCTACCTAAATATGTATGTAAGGAAACCTATCATATAGAATATAGACACTCTTAAATGAGTAAAAGCATTTCGTATTTTTTTAATGTTGAGAAATCGGCATTTAAAATACGCAACGCTCTATATAATGCATCTCTAGCTATTTTTGCTATTTCAGTTTCATTTTTAGATCCACCCTTAATTTCAGCAGAATCTATACCAGCCAATCTAACGGAAAACCGATATATAGGACTACCTTCAAAAGGTAATCTAGCTGCAATAGTTATGGTATCTCCGTCATATACTTTAATTACTTTGCCAAATTTTACAGGAGGAATAAAAGCTAATGTATCCTTATAATTTATATTGTCTAGATATGATATAGTATTAATTATATTATGTCCATCATTTCCATCATTTTCATCCTCTACACGAATTTTTTTACTTTTACTTTTCTTATTATTAACTTTTGATATAGCAACACTTGATATGCTTTCTTCTTGATGTGGCTTAAAACAATTACATCTTCTAAAAAACTTTGTTATTCCAGAAAACATTTATAATAAAATTTAAATAAATCTAAATAAATCTAAATAAATAAAAAATATAAAATATACAATATACAATATACATTATACATTATAATCAAAAAATACCTTTATAATAAAAAAATTAATAAATACTTAACTGATATAAAGACCTTTACTTTTGGCAAAAATATTATTAGTATTCATCATGCTATTTAATTTTTCCAATTCCCTTTTATATATAAGTGAACGTAAATTAGTTGTAGAATAAGTATGATTTGATCTAGGATGAAAATATATTTTTATATTTGTAAAATCATCACCTGTAAATTTTTTACCTACGTAATCATTACCTAAAAATCTAATATCAGGCGACAATGTCTTAATACTATCATATAAACTTGATTCCGTATCATATACAAAATAATAATCAACATATCTACAACTTTTAATTTGAATTTCACGCTCTTCTAGACTCTGAATAGGTTTATTTTTTTCAGGGCGGTCAATAGTAGGATCAGTTTGCAAACCCACACATAATATATCACAGTTGTTTTTACTATCTTCTAAAAACAAATTGTGACCTGCATGCAATAAATCCCAACAAGAAAATGTTGTACCTATTATAATATTTTTATTATCTGCTCTAAATTTAGCTAAATCAGTAATTAATTTAGCCATTCTGTATCATAATTTTATAATCTAAATACTTTATCTTTATATTATTATTTATTATTTATTATATTATTTTTGTATCTAAAATAAACTAAAAAATTGAATATAAAATTATAATACATATACATAATAATAAATAATTCATAAATTCATAAAAAATGTGTAAAACAGGTTTTATGTTAAATTCTATGTTGCATATTTCATTAGTCGCAGTAGGATGTAAAGCATGTACTATGATTCTATGTGATACTATTGAAACAACAAAAAAAAATAATGAAACAAATAAAGACAAAAATGATTATGATTATACAAAACTACTTGGTCCTTTTTAAACCCTAACTTTAATTAATTCTACATTTTCACCTAAATTTTCTCTACTTAATACTTCGTATTGTAAATTATTTAATCCTGATGACATGATACGATTTTTTTTAGTTTGTGTATCTAAATTTTTAAAAATATCATATTCATAATGAGTTCTAGAACCAAAATCTTTATCTTGATGTCTATCATTTACATCATCTCTAATAGAAAAATTTTCAGCTTCCAATGGATTAGTTCTAGATGATATAATATTTTTTTCAATATTAATATTCATAAATTCCACTCGATTTTGCAAAGCCTTATCTTCCACACCCCAACCCCACATATTATTAGGAAATCCATTGGCTTTAGAAAAAGTTTCAGTATCAAACTTAATTATTCCACCTAATGTATTACATCCAGAACCCGCAGTTAAAATACCCATTATAGTATTTATTGAAGGTATTTTTGTATATATATCTTTAACACAATTTTCTTTAGGTACGATATCTATATCATGAGTAAAAAAATATTCCGATTGTAATTTATATTCATTAAATCCAATATTAATCATAAACCCTCTATTAAATAATCTACCTTCATTTTGCTCTATAAATATAACTTTATATGGTTTCAAATATTTATCAAATAAAGGAAGTGCATCTCTAATAAATATATCTAGATGCTCTTTTCTATTTCTATATGGAACTATAATTACATTTTTATACATATTATATATGTATGTATCTAGATATGTATTTAGATATTTATTTAAAAATGAATCTATATATATTATATTATTTTAATTTATATGTAATATCTTTATATTAATTATTATTCATTAATTATTATTCATTAATTATTATTCATTAATTATTATTCATTAATTATTATTCATTAATTATTATTCATTAAATATTTTTTTTTCATCTCTCCAATATGTATGACCTTTATATAATTCATCAGTATAATCATGCTTCCATTTTGCAAATGTTCCCATATCAATTTTATAAAATTTACATCTAATATTATTTGTTTTTTTATTTAATAAAGAATTTAATTTATCATCTTCTTCAAAATACAAATTTTTAGTTATATTATTATTATTATTATTATTATTATTATTATTATTATACAAAGGAATCATTATTTTATTAATTGCATTTGTAAATGGTCCGTGAGGTCCAGTTAAATGACAAATATCATTAGTAATTTTATTATCTATATTATAACAACATTGAATAATAGTTTCTAATAATATGGGATGATTTTTTTCAAATATCATAATCCAATTATTAAATGAACCTACATTATTCTCTCTTGTAATTATACATTTTTCATCATCTTCAATTAATTCATCTAATGGTCTTATTATATCAGCATCTATATCTAAATATACACCACCATTTATATACAATATGCAATATCTCCAAAAATCTGCTTTTGCAGCTCCAACATTTAATTTTCTATATATATTATATATATTAACATTAAAATGTGTTTTTATAAATATATCCATATCATTATCATCATATAAAATTATTTCATATTTTGGATTAATTTCACATATTTTATTTCTTATTTTTATTACATTTAATGGCAAATCTTTAGTTTTCCATGTTTGATAAATTATCTTTGGAATAGTCATTTTTCTATTATAATAAATACAAATGTAAATATAAATAAAAATGTAAATACAAATGTAAATATAAAAAAATTGATTTTTATTTATTAATTATTTATTAATTATTAGTTATTAATTACTTATTCTTTATATTAATTATATTATTCTAGATATAATATTTCTATATAAATATTAAATAATAAATATTAAATAATAAATAAAATAAAAATTAAAATAATAAATAAAATAAAAATTAAAATATTAAATTAATAAACTCTATAAAATGGACGACGATATTTATCAACATAGATGTGTAGCAATTAAAAAAACTAAAGGTAATATTAATGAACCCGATTATAAATTTAATCTACGGTGTAAATCTAATAAACCACAAAATAGTATATTTTGCGGAATACATAAAAAACATAAACCCGATTTAGTTGCAATTATATTACAAATTAAACCAGAAACTATGAATAATGTTAATAATACCCGAGAATGGCTAACAATGCCAATTACAAAAAAAACAAAAGAAGTCGATATAATAACACAAATGAAAAAAATTAAAGATGATTTTGAAAAAGAAAATTTAGAAAAAATTACTAAAGAAATAGAAAGAATTAATAAAATTACTAATTGTAAAGTATGCGGCGATAGTGTTATTAATAATACAGATTTAATAAGGTGTTCAAAAGCCACATCCGATAATCATCATTTAGTATGTAGCAATTGCGTTTCTGGACATATAGACTCACTAATTGCCGATGGCATTGCATCCCACACATGTATGTTTAATAAAAGCGATAAATGTGGAGGTGAATATGGAATTAAAGATATAAATAATGTTATTAGCGAAAGCCGAAAACAATCAATATGGGATGAACTTATTAATATAAGTGAAATAACTAAAATGGCTAGTATTTGTGATGATTATGTGATATGCCCCCTTTGTTGCAAATGGGGATGTATTTTTGAAGTGCCTCCCGGATTTCAACATAATTTATATATCCCTTGTGGAAAATGCAATCAAAGTTGGTGTAATATTTGCAAAAGAAAATCACATTATGATAGATCTTGTTACAATCTCGAATTTAATGATGATGAAACAATTGAAAAAAGAATAGAAGTAATAGACCATATGATACAAGAACTGGTTACAAAAGCATTAACCCACTGTTGCAGTACCTGCGGGTGTTCCTATATTAAAGAAGAAGGATGTAATCTTATGATTTGTCCAAAATGCGAATCTATGAGTTGCTATCTATGCACCATGAAATTATATTATAAAAATAATACTAAATACTGGCATTTTGCAGGTCATGAATTATCGGACCCAGACGCTCAATGCCAACTCTGGAATAATGTTGCGGGGGACGGTAAAGTAAATCAAGGCAATACTGATTTTAATGAAAAATCTGTATTAGGTGAATTACGCAATTTTATCAATGGTAATACTGAAGAAACGGCATCGTTAATATCTGGACGTATTAAACATATTTATGCAAAAGATAAAGAATTTACACAAATATTACAAAATTTATAATGAATAATAAATAATGAATAATGAATAATAATGTTTTCTTTTTTAAATTTTCTTTTTACATTACAATATAATTTTTTATATAAGATATAATTAGATAACGTAATATAATTTCATCATATAATTTCATCATATAGATTATTTATAATGTCTAGTAAATCAAATACTAAATCAAATACTAAATCAAATACTAAATCAAATACTAAAACTATTATAATAATTATTATTACTCTAATAGTTTTATTAATTTTATATTCATTATTAAAAAATTATAATAATAAGAATAATAATAAGAATAATAATAAGAATAATAATAAGAATAATAATAAGAATAATAAGAATAATAATAATAATAATAATAATAAGAATAATAATAATAAGTCTAATTTTGATGATACTATTCCAATAGTAACTTTAGATTCAAATGACCCAAATAATATGTATGGTGATGGAGCAAAATCTGCTGCAAATGCAGCTGCTTTAGGTGGTAAAGAGCCTCCAAAAATGGACCCAAAAGGCTGTTCTGCTAATTATGATATAGTTGATTTTTGTGTAGATTATGATAATTGTTGTGGTAATTCTACTTCTGTAAATAATAAATGTTTTTGCCAACATCCTTATATGAAATCTTGTAAAACACAATATGATGCTTGTATTAATGATCCTACTAGTATAAAATTATATACAAACCAACAACTTATAGATAAATGCAAATTACAAAATTCAGAATGTTGTAAAGCATATAATAATATATCTATATCTTCAAGCAAATTTTCTTCATTACCAAATCAAAAACAAAATGATAATATTTTATGTCAATTAGTATCAATTAAAAATATTGAGCAAAAATGTTTGGAATTATGTGAAACAAATACTGATTGTGCCGGATATTCTACAACAAAATTAAGTTGTAATTTATATAATGCTATAAGCCCATATACACCAAAAATAGATCCATTAACATTAAAACCTATAAACAATCCAAATTTAAATTTTTATAAAAAAAATGTATAAATCTATAAATCTATAAATTATAATATAAAGACTTTTTTTTATATAAGTATAATTAGAAAATTAGTTATTACAAATTAGTTATTACAAATTAGTTAAAATATTATATTATAAATAATTTAATATAATAGAATGGAAGAAAATCAAATCGATCCAGAAAATCAAACCGAGACAAATGAAGAAACAACTATTCAAACAAATGACGATACAGTTATTAACACAGATTCCTCCAGTGATAATGAAACAGTGGAATCAACAAAACCCACAAAAACCACAAAAACCGCAAAACCCAGCAAACCAATCAAACCAAAAAAATCACCAAAGTCCCAATTTAAAGAAGACTGTAATCATTGCTCGAAATCATTCAAAACAAAATTAACTTATGATAAACATGTATTACAACAATTATGTTATAAGCAAGATGAAATTACGTATTGTAAAATATGCAATATAACATTAACAAATCATAACCAATATAAAAAACATCTGTTCACTATGGAACATCTTAATAATATAGGTTATAATAGTATTGAAAGACTACAAAATAAAGAAGTTTCAAAAGTTCATTTAGCAGATCCATATTTGAATACAAATGATGTTAATAAAATTGCAAATACTAATCTAGGAGATAGTTTTACATTTGTATTTAATATTGGAAATACGAAAACTGTAAGTTTGGTAAATGCAAATAATAACCAAATCCAAAACCAAACCCAACCCCAACTCCAAAATCAAACCCAACTCCAAACCAACCCACAACTTCAAACACCAATTACAAATGTAAATCAAGATACAACTACACCAGATACTACACCATCTACTACACCATCTACTACATCAGCTACTATATTAAATAATATAATTAATACAGAAAAAGAACCCACACACCAAGAACCCACACACCAAGAACCCACACACCAAGAACCCACACAAAGGCAACAAAAAATAATTTCATATCTAGAAAAACAATCAATTGAAAATACAAATCCAAGTGATAGTGGTAAACGTTTTTATAAAATGCTAGATAATTCATTGCAACTCGAAGATTATAAAGGTCTTCAAAATATTATTAGTAATATAAATATTCCATTTGTATTTAAAGATACATATTTAAAAGTAGTAGAAATATTTATTACTATGTTAGTAAAAGAAAAAACAAAAGGTGAAAAGTTATATAAAGATAAAGAAATTTCTCAACTTGTTATAAATCTTACAAGTTAGATTTTATTATATATTTTTATTATTTTCACATTTTTATTCTCTATTTTTAAAATTTTATTTTCATATTATATAATAAGATATATTATCAAAACAGTAAAAATATAAAAAATGTCTTCTCGTAGCAGTCGTAAATCTTCTTCATCTTCTAGTTCAGTTAAACTTTCAGAATCCAGCAAAGAATATTCTGTTATGTCTAGTTCTATGATTACAATATTATATAATCTTTTAATTCTAAGTTATGTTATGCAATTGGAGGATAAAAAATGCGGTTGTATTAGAGATTGGCGCCATGATTTTATTAAATACTATAGTATTGCACTAATTATTTGGGGTATTATAACAGTTCTCCTTGATTTGAGTGGTAGTAAAAATGATTTTGTAAAATTACTAAAAAATATTCTAATGTTCGGAGCACTAATTAATATTTGGTGTTTGTATACTTATGTAGGAGATCTTGATAAAACTAAATGTATGTGTGCAATCGATAAACAGAAAAATATGCATTATTTTCTATATATCTGGAGATATATATTAGTCGGTATTCTTATATTATCTCTATTAGGAATTATATTACTTACTCTTAATAGTAAGTAAATTATGTAAATTATGTAAATTAATCTTTTTCAAATCTTTTTCAAATATTTTTCAAATCTTTTTTAAATCTTTAACAAAATAAAATCTTATTATATAGTAATAAAAATTTTTTAATATAATTAATATTTAATATTTAATATATAAATTACTATATAAAATGTCTGCAGTATCAATAATTTTTGGAATAGTTGTATTAGGTTTTGTAATTCTTGTACTTACTGGGATGGGTATTTTAACAACTGCAATTTTTAAAATTTCACCGGCGACTAAATCTGGTCAAGATGCTAGTAAAATTGCTGCTTTAAAATTAATATTAGAAGGAACAACTCCAACAATTAGTTCAACAAAAATTGACCAAGCTATAGCATTATTTCCAACATCTGAAGTTGAAACAGGTGAATACACAATTGATCTAAAAGATCCTAATTTAACTATAACTAAAATTTCCCTAATTACATTTTGGATTCTTATTTTAATTTCTGTTATTGGATTAAAAATGATCTTTTAGATAATATAATTACAATCAATCTAATTCAATAATCGGAATATTAATACTACTAATTTCATCTATATCATCTATATTTTCTATATTTTTTTTATTCAAATTTATATTTGGTAATCCATTTAATTTATCTTTACCACCATTAATATTATCATTATTATCATTATTATTAAATCTATTTCTAATAGATTTTCCAAAAGTACTTGAATGTAATATAGATTCATTATCAACCATCATTAAACATAATAAAAATAAAGGCATCATTTTAACTATTGTATTATCAACTATTTTATCTACTTTTATATCCTTTTCATTTTGTTCTACATCTATATCTATTTCTAGTTCTACATCTAAATTACCCTTGCAACTATTTTCTTCTTGGCTTTCAATAATAAATAATATTGATTGTAATTGAATAGATAAATCAGTCATTGATACATCTAAATCAACAACTGTATTATAAGGTATAATATAATTATTCAAATACTGTGGTAATTTTGAATATATATTATTATAATTATCAATTATTTTATTATATGTTTTATTTATATTACTTATAACATCATTATTTAATACTTCAATAATAGGTTCATTCATAGGTTCATTCATTTTATATTCTAGATACTTAATATATTTATAATATTTATATTATAGATGAAATAAAAAAAATGTTTTAATCGCATAAGTTTATTTTATAAAAATTTATATTAGATAAGTTTATAGTTTATTATAAACAAATTTAATCAAGATCAATTACAACCGAATGATAAGATGGAGGTTCTAATAATTTAGATGTATCTTTACATATATCTTTAGATGTATCCATAGAATGATAATTAGGAGGAATATCTACAGTATTTATTATATATTTATTATTTTTTGGTTCATATTTCATTGGTAAACAGACATAACACATAAAACATAAACATGATATAAATAATAAAAAACATACCATTATTTGACCCATTATATATGTAATATTCACATCATTACTATCATTACTATTATTATTGTAATTATTATATTTTTCAATACATTTACAAAAGCATTCATAATTTATATTATTATAATCATCTTCACATCTATATTCACATTCATTTATAATATTTGATGATGTATTAACAATTTGGACACTACAATTATTCATTTGATAAATATTACTATTATTACACTATTATTACACTATTATTATTCACTAAGCTTTAAGCTCTAAGTTCTATATGATATATATAATATTTTTATAAAAAAATAACTAATAACTAATAAAAATAAAAAAATTTAAAAATATAAAATTAGAAAATATATAATTACTATTTACTTAGCCTTAGATGCCTTTGCCGATGCTTTAGCTTTGGATTTTGTTTTTTCAACAATTACCTCTTCTTCTTCATCAGCTTCATTAGCTTCATCAGCTTCAACGACTTCGTCATCTTCTTCTTCAACAACTTCTACTTTTTTAGAAGTCTTTTTTTCTTTCTTGGATTTAGCAGATTTAACTTCAGCTTCTTCCGAATCGGTGTTATTATCACTTTCTGAAGTAACTTTGTTAGCTTTCTTGTCAGTCTTTTCAGACTTCTTCTCAGTCTTCTTTTCAACTTTTTTGCTTCCAGAGCTTTCTACTTTAACCTCAGCAGGTAAATTTTCTTGCTTCTTAACTCTCTCTATTTCATTAGTTTTCCATTCCTGCTTTTTAATATCATACTCAGCCTTAGCTTCCCTGTATTTTGCACTATATTTCTCTTTTTCCTTTTCGGAAAGAGCTTTCCAGAGTTTGCCTCCTTCTTTAGTAATCTTAGTATTTTTATCAGCATCATCCTTAAACTTTTCAGTAAGTTTAGGTCTAATATCTGCAAGAAAGAGGAAATATGCAGTACAAGGTCCCTTGATTTTATCTTCAGGAAATTCGCCATTTTTAATTGCTTCTGCCTTTTGTTTGGCAAATTCAATATCATAAGCTTCTTGTTGCTTTTTAGCAAGTTTTTCATATTTTTCTTGCTCTTTAGTTGAAAGAGCATCCCACGCTTGTTTTCGGCATACTAAATAATTATTATCTTTGGTAAATTTAACACCTTTTTCTTTTGATTCTTCAGAAAATAGTTTTCCAAATATATCAATAGGTTTTTTAGGTTTTTCAATATCAGAAGGAGCAAATTTAGCTTTCTTAGATTTTTCTTTCTTATTACTTTTTTTAATCAAATCGGTTAAAGCTTCATAAGATTCTCCCCAAATATGTTTTAATACTTTTTCTTTGCTATCATCATCATAGAATTCAATTGCAATTGCGTTAAAATGTTTAAGGAAATGTTTAGCTTCAATAGGATTTTTCTTAAAATCACCATTATAAATACTATGTTTATCGTTTTCTGAATCGGAATGCTCCATATCAGAAATATGTTCTTCTTTAGTTACCTTAGGTTCCTTTACTTCTTTCTTAGATACTTTCTTAGATGCAGATGCAGTAGACATATTGTTAATATATAATGTTTCTTTAAATCGTTATTAATGCTTATTTCTTTTTAATTTATATTTAAATATTTATGATATTCAAAATTCAATTTTTTATTTTGAATTTATATATATAAATATTTTTTGGAATTTTTTGTGATATAAAAATTAAACATAAAATTAAACATAAAATTGAATTATTTATTATAGTTATAATTATATAAAATTATTTATAATTAATTATAATTACTTATAAATTATATCTATAAAAATGGAAACTCAAACCACTCAATCCACTCAATCCATTCAAGCCGATATAATAGCCAATTTACGTATAGTAAATTATAGAGGTAAATATACAATTAGCACTTTTCCATTAGAATTAGTGTGGGGTGTTCAGGGTTCTGTATTAGAATGCGAAAACTGCATGTCATATGGAATTTATCCTAATACTAATATACTTATAGGAATGTGTGTCAATTGTGCAAATCTAGTTTATCATGGTAAATATGGTTGTGGATATTTTGAACCTTTAAAAGGCTTTTTTACAACTGATATTCCTGTAGCATTTGGTAATTTAAAAACAGAAGATGTTGTATCTAAATTAAAAGAAATAATTGAAAATGATCATATTAATTCAAATTTAAAACAAGTTATAAATCATAATAATTATGATTATACTGTATATAATCTATCTTTATTGTCTACTTTTGATATTAATTTATTGAAAACTGCAAATAATGAAGGATGGATTCAATTAAAAAAATATTATAATGTAGAAGATGAAGTTTTACATATGTTAATTAATAAAATATTTGAAATAAAAAAAGAATATCAATATATACCAACAAATGAATTATTATATAATAAAAAATATTATAAAAAATGTAGTATTATTGAAAAATTTTACAAGGTTAAACTATCAGTAGCAAATAATATTAATTTACAAACAACGGAAGATTTACCAGTATTCGAACCTGTAACTATTAAATATAGTTGCAGTTTTTGCAAAATAGAAAAACTGCAAAAAGATAAAAAAGAATTGAAAAATTGTGGATGCAAAGAAGTAAAATATTGCAGTTTTGCTTGCCAAAAACGCGATTGGAAGTATAATCATAAATATTCATGTACTTATAATAGTAGTATCATTAGTAATTTAGGTATAGGAACAAGACTAGGACTAAATAGTTTTGCAAATCTTAATGTTAATGATGAAGACTATAGCACTGAAAGTTCAAATAGCACCGATTAAGATAGTATGTAAAGAAAAATAGCGTTTTTAATTTTATAATTTTATTTTTTATTTTTTATTTGTAGAATTAAAAATTGATAATAAAATAATATAAAACTATTATTATAATTATTATTATATTTGTTTCTAATTCTTCTAAAAATAAAATATATCCATATATAGGTATCTTTATCTTTTGAAACTATTAAAACTATTAAAAACTAAAAACTAAAAAACAAAAATGGGAGTACCAGGTTTATTCAGTTCTCTTATAAGAGAATATAATAACAATGAAACTGAAATAATTAAAAAAAATATTAAACAATCAATTAATGAAAGAGACAATACAAATACCACCACAAATACCACCTCAAATACTACCTCAAATGCCAACTTGCAAAATCATTTTTATCTAGATTTCAATTGTGCTCTTTATACAGCGCTCTATTCTAATCCAGGTATAAAAACAGAAGACACGCTAATTCTTCATATTATTGAATATCTAGAAACCCTATGTAATATTATATCCGATTTAACATTTATATATATAGCAATAGATGGATGTCCGCCTTTTGCAAAAGTAGTTCAACAAAAAGATAGAAGACACCATTCGGTCTGTAAAAAAAATAGAGCCAATAAGATTAATAATGCTTTTGGTAGTAATATTGATAAAACAACTATTAATAATGAAATTGATACTAATATATTTACTCCAGGTACGGCTTTTATGTATAATTTATCTGCTGCCATTAAAAAAGCACTAAAGACAAGTAATACTTTTAAAAATAAAACAATTATATTTAGTGATAGTTCATTACCAGGAGAAGGAGAACATAAAATTCTACATCATTTGAAATTAGCATCTCATCTAGCAATTGATGGAAATCCCAATGAAAAAATGTTATATGGTTCCAAACACAATACTATTATATATGGTTTAGACGGTGACCTAATATTTTTAAGCACAATTCTAAAACTACAAAATATGTATTTATTTCGCGAAGCTAATGAATATGGGAATCTAGCAAGCGTCCACGAAGGTAAAAAATTTCTATTCATGGATATCTCGGTTCTTTCAGATTCTATATTAGAGAGTTTTAAAAAATATAATCCAACCATTGATAAAGAACTTAAAAACCGCTTTATAGACGATTATGTATTTTTATGTATGCTTCTAGGTAATGATTTTATGCCAAAAAACCATTGGTATAGTATATATGAAGGTGGTATGGAAAAAATACTGAGTTGTTATTTTCAAATTTATAATCATCGAGAAACATTTCTAGTTAATGGCGATTCTCTCCAAATTAATACGGAAATGTTATGTGATATTATATTTCTTATAAAAGGTATGGAGCAAGATGCAATTTGCAAACTATTCGAAAAGAGAAAAAAAGCCAGAATATATATTAAACCAGAAATGAGCGAACGCGAAAGACAACAAATGTTAACCGATTTTTATCCTTTGCAACACCTTTATGTGGAACAAGCAATTGAACCCACCAAACCCAATTGGCAACAACGCTATTATAAAATCTGCTTTAATATGGAAAATAGCCCAGATAATATATCAATGATATGCCAATCGTATTTAAAGACATTAGTATTTAATTTTCTATATTATTTTGATGAATGCCCTTCGTGGGACTGGTATTATCCATATGCATATGCACCAACATTTAGCGATGTTTATGATGAATTGCTAAAACATAAAAATATTAATGTTACTAGTTCGGGGAAAATATTCCATTTTAAACCATCGGTACCCATTGAACAACAAACGCTTCTATTTACAGTTATACCTGTAGCCAGTCGTTCACTAATAGTGGGTGATGCTGTTCGTAAATTATCAGACCCCAAATGCACCATGAATATATACTTTCCTAAAAAATATGGGCTTAATGTGGCTTTTCATCGTTATTATTATGAATGTACTCCTATTATTTATAGGATGGATATGGATAAAGTAAAAAAATTTATGAAAGAATGCAAATACACCGAAGATGAATTGAGGCGAAATTTAACAGGGGATTTATTTCTTATGAATTAAAAATGCACTATTTCATTGCACTAACTTTATATTGTGAAATATTTTCATCAAAATAAATTAAATTTTTATTAGTACGATTATTAACATTATTAATTTTTTTTAATTTATTATCAAAATAATTTATTCTATTATTATTACCCATTTTTAAATTCAAATCCAAATCCAATTCCAAATCCAATTTTTCTTTTCCAATTCCTGTTACATTGTATAATTTGAATTGATATCTATGTGTGCCTTTTGGAGGAGAAGGTGGTGCATATGAAACATATTCTGTTTTAGTATTATTTTGTTGAATATATACCCAATGTGTAAATACATGATTTTTACTTTTATCTGTTTCTTCCATACCATTAGGTGCATCTGGATCAGTCATTGTTACCATATATATTTTATTGGGGACTGCATTATTAATTACTACAGTAGGCTCTTCATTATAAATATCAGGTTTGCCTGTTAAATCAATATTGTTTAATTGTGTTATTCCAGGATAAGATATTGATAAAGACTCACCACCTCCACCTCCACCTCTACCTCTACTTAAATATTTTTTTATTTTATATTTTTTAGATTTTTTTAATTTTCTTTTTGTTTTAGATTTATTCATTTTTATAAGTAATACTACTATATTATATTTATATAATATCTAGATAATAGTCTAGACTAATATTTTAAAATATAATTAAACAAACTTAAAAAAATAATAATAATATAAAATAACACAAATAAAACACACCAATTAACACACCAATTAACACACCAATAAAATTACAAATACAAAAATGTCTGAAAATTATAGAGCATCTAGAAAATGCAATGAAAAAGGTTATAAATTTATTTATGATTCAATTAAAGAATCACTCAGTATCCCAACGCAACCTATTATGATTGGTAAAATTGGAGCCAATGAGTTACTAGTAATCTATCAATTTATTGCTATTATACAAAATAAAATTGTAGATTTTTCTCCAGATATAAAAAGAGAAGGATGTTTAACAGCAGGTATATATCCTCCATCTAAAGAAGCATTTATTATATTTGTAAATAAATATCTAGAAGCAATAAAAAGTATGAATATATTAGCAAGTTGGAATGATAGAATATTAGAATTTGAAGAATATATTTGGAATAATCATATTAGTAAAAATAAAATATCAAATGGACTACTATCCAACGAAGTACTAGGACTAGTTGAACTTACTAGTCTAGAATCATTTTATACAGAATCTAAATATTGGTGGCAAAATCTCTATGAAAATAAAACTATATTAATAATATCTCCATTTATAAAATCTATCCAGACACAGTTAGACCTATCTAAACGAGATAAAGTATGGAAGGGAAAGTGGCACGGGTTTTGGTCGAAGACAATAAATTTTAAATATGTAAAATTCCCACATCCTTATTATATATCTAGCGAAGAAGATAAAGCATCATACCCGCTATCTCTAGAACTACTAATGAAAAAATACCAAGCCGAAATAGATGCCATCGGAGATTTTGATATTGCTTTAGTGGGAACAGGTGCATATAGTATATTACTATGCGATTATATAAAAAGGATAAAAAAGAAAAATTCATTTCATCTTGGCGGTGGGCTTCAAATGATGTGTGGCGTATATGGACACCGTTGGGAACCATCTTTCAATAATAGCCCATTTTTAAAAGAATATATTAATGATGCGTGGATTAGACCATTACAAGAGGAAATTCCTCCGATGTATAATGCACAAGAAAACGGAGCTTATTTTTAGAAAAAAATTGAATAATTTTCAATATAAAAAAATACTATCCAATATACATAATATCCAATATACATAATATCCAATATACATAATATCCAATATACATACTATCTAATATATATACTATCTAATATACATAATATCCAATTAAATAATACAAAATGAATAATAGTAATATTCATAACGATGATGATGATTGGGGTTGGGGTAACGATACTAGTAGTAGTAGTAGTACTAATACGGTGAAAACATTTGAAAACCCAAAAATACCTATAGAAGAAGCCAAAGAACAAATTATAGAAAAAACTATAGAAACACCTGAAAAAAAAACTAAAAAAAATTTTAATATAGAAAATTTTAAAACATTTTTATATAAAGAGGCAAATAAATCTAAAGCATTAGGTGAATATTTAAAATTATTTATTCAATATAAATTAGAAGAAGCAAATGATAAACCTGAAAAAGTATATAAACAAATAAATTTAGAATTACCATTTTCAATGATACACTTGCCTAAAGGACCTGCTGTTATTCAATGGAAATCTTGGATGGAAAATGCTGATAATATTTATAATGATTTATATAAAGATGTATTTGCACCATTTGGTAATAAATTTCCCAGAGGTATTAAATTAGTATCAGGTCTTGTTATGGATAAGAGAAATACTTTTAATAGATTTAATATGTCTAAGACAAATTCAGTTTCTGTTTCTCAATTTCATGGAACCTTACATAATTGTTTAGGTACAAATATTAAACCTGAAGATATATTGGGCGAATATAAAAATTAATTTAAAAATTGATTTTTTTTATGTATTATTGATTATTATAATTCATCATAAAAAATGGCATTATTGACAGTTATTGAAGATATTCATTTACTAATTATTTATAAATTAGATATATTGATGATTCTAATATTATTGATGACAACATTATTAGGAATATATTATTATTTATTATTGAATGAATCTATAATGAATGTTCAAATGCAAAATAAAAATGTATTTACAGTAGCTCATATTATGTATAATACTACAGATGACAATGTTAATATTAGATATGTCTAGATCATCATTTATTTTCTGTTAATTATTTATTTTAATTATTTATTTTTTTCTTCTTCACTTATCTATATCCAAATAATATATATATAAATAATAAAAACAAAAACAAAATAAAAACAAAATAAAAACAAAATAAAAAAATAAAATAAAATAATATGCCAGTATCAATAAAACCAACTTGCCCAAGTGGTCATGTATTACGAGAATCTTATAAAACATCTTCTGGTAAATGTTCACCATCACGATGTGTTCGTAAAACAGGAATATTGACAGGAAAAAGTTCAGTTCGTGCGGAAAAACATTTTGAAGAAGCTAAAGAAAATTCAAAGAAAGCTCTTAAGATGAGTATAAAAAAAGGATTACACGTTGATACTAGATGTGATAAAAGACATGTATTAAGGAGAGGCTACACTCGCCGATCTTATAATCGCAAAAAGGGAACACATGTTCGCCATGCATTAGTAGCCCCTGGTTGCATTACTAAAAGAGGAAAAACAAAACGCATCCACGGAGAACCATCAACCCGTATATACATTGATGAAGACGACCATTTTTTAAGCGAATATGGATATCATGACGTTCAAGAAAAAACAAAGGAAGAACGGCATCAAGCATTGCATAAATTAATCAATCATTTTATACCTATAAAAGGAGAAATGGCTACTTATAATTATGTTATTAAAGCCCTCAATGCTCGTTATATAGTAAATCGCAATACTAATCCAAAAGTTGCAAGTATTTTCAAAGCCGACCAAAGAGCTATTAGTTTAGTTTATTCTAAGATCTCTCGTAAATCCTTGTAGAAAAATCTTGTATTTATATTTTTTTAGGAATTTTTTGTATTTTAAACAAAAATTGAAATTTATATTTAATTCATATTAAAAATAAAATAAAATTTAATTCATTTTCGCATCAGTTTCATTAAAATGAATTTTGCTTTAGTGATTCAGAATCTCTTCTCATTTTATGAAAGTAAAAATTGTGAATGGTTTGACGATGAGGAAGATTTTGATGATTACACAACGTATCAGGATGAATTGAAAAAACCTGTCAGAATTTACATACAAGGCGATGGTACCGAAAGACGCCCATATTTCGCATTTGCAAAGTTTTGCGAGACTCCCTTTACAACAACGGATGCCTCAAAAAAAAAAATGAAAGCTCTTTTTGGAGAATTGTATTGCGCAAATGCAAATGAATTTGTAACTATTGATGCTGCTTCAGGCAATATTAAACTAACTAAAATAACTGAAGATTTGAAAAACGCCGGTTTAGTTACCATTGTGAAAACCTTTTATGATGGAGATAGATCAATAATTCATGTAATGTAATTGGTTTCCATAGAAACTATATTTTTTTACTTTTCAATACCCTCTAAAACTTGGCAATATCTATCCCAAAACATATTTTTGCTTTCAATATGTCTATGACACATATCTGAATCATCATTTACAATTCCATTTGCACATCTTTTATATTTGTTTTTATGTTTTCTTATAAATGAACATCTTTTTATATCTGGAAGACTATCAAATTGTCTTACCTTAAAATGCTTAGGGTCTTTGTCATATTCTTCATCGGCAATTTCCATATTTTCTAAATCTTTTGATAGGCTTTCTTTTTGTGTAATAATATTAGGTCTTTCTAGACTAAAAATAGTATTCACGAAGGAACCATATGATTTATCTTCTTTTTTTATAACGGCGTTTTGAAAATCTGCAATATATTTATTATATATATACTTTGCTACATAATTATCTAGCCTATTAAATGATTTTAGTAGAGCCAATAAATCATCACCAACCTCACCAGATTCTTCTATCTCATCAGCTTCTTCTATCTCACCAGCTTCTTCTATCTCACCAGCTTCTTCTATCTCACCAGCTTCTTCCATGTTATATATATTATTTACAGTCATATAATAAATACATTTTATATTTATATTTTTTCAATTTTTATCTTAATCAAAAATTTATTGACTTAAAGACAATACTTTATATTATAAATATTAGCAATTTTAAAATTGAATTTAAAGAGCTTAATATAAAAGATTATATACAATTGCAGACTATCATATATAAATATAGACTATCAAAAAATGAATGCAAATGAAACAGGACCCACATCCATAGCCGCACCTGCACCCACACCCTTAGAATTTAAATCTACACCTCTTTCAATTTCCACTTGTACTTTAATAACTAATTTAAATTCAAAGATAAACTTAGGGTTAATAACTAGATTTATAAATATATACGACCAATATTCGTTAGAATTAAATGAAAAAGAGGGAGGTATATATAATTTAGAATTCTATGGTAATTGTGCCAGAGGAGAAACCCTAATAGATAAAATTAAAGATGAATTTAATAATCAAGCTACTATTAAATTTAAATACTGGGGTTTTAGAAATGTTAATATTAAAATATTCGCAAATGGAACATTGCAAATGACTGGATTAAAAGATGAGGATGAAGCAAAAATAGTTTCAGATTTATTAATAAATATATTAAAAAATGTTACAATAAATATTACAAAAGATATAAAAAAACTTAATGAAATTTCAAAGATATATGATTTTCAATTAATCTATGATGCTGATACCAAAAATGTATCTTATTACCGAAAATATTATGATAGATTTTTAAAAGACTATGAATTTGATACTGAATTAGTTTATAGTAAAAATGAATCACAAAAACAATCTCAAGGGCAATCACAAGTAAAACAAGAACAAACACAAGAACAAACTCAAGAACAAGAATATATAAATAAAAATTCTAATTTTGTTAATCTTAATAGAAAACATTTTATTAAAGGAATACACGATGTTTATAATATAAATTCAGACCCAATTGAAAAAGCAAATGCCACATTTCTTAAAGAAATTGAATGGAGTGGAGATGAATATATTAGAAATACTATTGATAAAATAGATAAATTAAAGGACTATTTTACTTCTGATTTGGAATATACATTAACAAATAGTAAAAGTTTAATAGATGTAAAGAAAAATATGGAAGAATTAATAAAAAAATATACGGATTTTAAATTTCCTCGTCTAGATAAATTACTTTCTGATATTGGTAAAAATATGTTTTCAACAGACGAACAAACATTAATCGATATTAAACATGATATATTTAAATTTAATAGAGAATATAAACATTTTATTGAAAAGAAAATTAATCGATTAGTCACTATAAGAACAATTGATATTACAATTTGCAATTTTGTAAAAGAATATTTATTAAAAGAATATGGTGGTAATGATACAAACAAAACAACTCTAGAATCAAATCTAGAATCAACTCTAGAATCAACTCTAGAATCAACTCTAGAATCAACTCTAGAATCAACTCTAGAATCAACTCTAGATAAATATATCAAAATACCTATAGAAAAAGTGGAATTAGTAAATGAAATTATTACTGAACCACATAATTATTTTGTAAGCAATATAGAAACTGTTATGATTAATAGTGATTTCTCTATAAATCATAATATAAATTTAAAAAGAATATCAAAACTATTAAAAAAAAGAGGTCTATACAATTCATATGAACCCGATGATTATCCAGGTGTTCTTACAAAATATTATTATAATCCTAATAATACCACACAGGGTTTATGTAACTGTACTCCCCATTGTTCTACTAAAGAGAAACATTCAATATGTACAAAAATTACAATATCAGTATTTAGACCAGGTAGTGTTATAATTACAGGAGCCAGAAATACAGAACAACTAGAATCTGCATACATACTTATATTGAAAATATTAAAAGAAAATATAGAACATATTAAAGGAATAGAATATGAAGATGATAATAAACATATAGCCTTAATGAATAATGAATTTAGAAAAATATCTAGAAAACCAAGATTATTTTATATTAAGAAAGCAAATATTATTGATTATGGAAAATGCGAAGGAACCTAAAAAATAAAAGGAACCCCCCTTGTTTTGCGCACGGGATTTCCTAAATCCTGTTTTGCGCACGGGATTTCCTAAATCCTGTTTCGAACCTCCTTAAAAATTAAATAATTATTTTTTCATATATGTTTATTTTTTTTATTTTTTCACATCATTTCTGAGTTTATGAGAAGTAGAGCGCAAATTGTAATGCTTATTCTGCTGAACCATTTCTTTTGGAATAGCAATGCACATTGGTTTATACGGAGGATCTAAAATGTCAACATCACTAAACAGTTTTGGTTGTAGTATATTGTGAGCATTTTCTGTGACCTTACAGGAACGTTGTGAAATTGAATACATTGCAGCATTGAGAATCATTTGAAAGGCTATGTCTGTAATGACAGGCATCTTCTTGATTTTGAAAATGTAATATTATAATTAATAATATATATATAAATATAAATATAAATCAATTTTTATAAGATTTTTATTTATTTATCTAAAAACTTCTTTAAAATTTACTTTTTATATTATATTTTTTACACCATTCTTTTGCATTTTTTATATGTAATTCAATATTTGTATCATACCAATTTTTATTATTAGCTACTTTATTTGTTTTTATAATTTCAATTGCATTATTTATAGATTTAACTTGTAAATCAATTATTTCTTTATTAATTTCTTTTATTTTTTTTATAAAATCTATAGGTATTTTTTCAAATATATAATTAATTGTTTTGTCAGTATATTTATTCCACTGTTTTAATACATCAAATAATTTATCTAGAAACACTATATCTATACCTTTAAAATTATTACAAATAATATATTTTTCACTATTTGCAATACGGCTGGTATATGGTTTATATATAACTACAGATTCATATAATGTATATAGTAGATATAACATTTCCACTGTAAAATATGAATTAAAATCGAAGAATTTACATATGAATATTCCTTCTTTCTTTTGACATTTTATAGCACATAGAATTTGACTAAATATTAGTTTACAGCTAGATTGTTCTTGATAATTATATTCAACGCTAAAATCAAAACCACCATCTGCTGTAACTATATTGGCTCCGTCTCCCCCGACCCCATCTCTACCACCACCATCTCTACCACCACCACCACTACCTCTACATAAACTTCTCATCTTATCATTTAAATAATTTATATTTTCAGTTTTATAAACATCTCCTGTACCATCTGCTCCATTTATAATATAAACTTCTGGGTTATTAAATAAAAATTGGTTACTTTTATTCCATCCAGGTACGTGTATATTTCTATATTCATTTTTATCATATTTTACGAGAGTCATTCCAAAAGCAAGGTCTTCTTTATGTAGTTTAAAAGCACCTCCTCCGCCTTCTCCACATCCATTTCTAACATATCTAATTGCTTCTATAAAACCCCCCGGACCTTCTGCTATATGAACTGATACTATTTTTTCTAAATCTTGCATTACTATATGAGGACAAAATTCATGTATTATTTCAATCATTTTAAAAAAACTGCGGCTTAATGGCTTAATCAAGGCTACACTTCTATTATCATTATATTTACTTTTAGGATTAAATGCATGTATAAATTCATATGGATTTGTTATTTTTTTTATTTCTTCCCATTTTGATGAATCTATATCATTTATTCTATTTTTTGCCCTGTTTAATTTATAAAAGTATTCTAGATTAATACTTAATATATCTGCAAATCCTTTTGCGTTTAATGGTACATTTTCTATTTTAATTTCTAATGGTATTATTTCATATATTGGTATTATCTTATATTTGAACATTGAAAGGGACCAAGGTTCCTTTCGAACCTCCTTTTATTTTAAAATTATTGAAAGGGACAATGGTTCCCTCGAGCTCCCTCCTTTGTAAGGGATCAAGGTTCCTTTCGAACCTCCTTTTATTTTAAAAATTTTAAAACTTATTCTAGACTTGTATCTAGAATATGTAAATTAATATATATATAATTATTTGTCTTTATATAAAAAAATTAGTAATGTAAAAATACAAAAAATAAAAAAATATTATAAATCATAAATCTATTTTGCGTTTTTTTGCAATAGGTTTATCAATTTCCATTGGATTTGCCCCACATTGAATATTGTATGATGTAAATTGTGCTTTACATTTCATAAATTTTTTTGTTTTTACAGAATGGCAATTATGACATAATGCTTGCAAATTTCCCAAATCATCATTATGTGTAATACTAAATTCTTCAATATGGTCTATATCATATCCAGATTCATCAAAATTACCATTATTATATATCCAAAAAGGGCATTTGTAATCAGATAAGTTAATTGCAGGAGTATATGGATTATTTGCACATTTATTATTTTGTCTAGATACAATAATTTCTTTTTTCTTTTGAGTAATATTTTTTCTTACTGCTTTTGCTTCATTTATTATAATAGTATTATCCATTTTTAGTAATAAAAATATAAATATAAATATAAATATAATTATTATTCAATTTATTATTCAATTTATTATTCAATTTATTATTCAATTTATAATTAAAAAATATTCAATTTTTCTAACTACAAAACTTAATAAATTTACCATATTGGCTAACAATTCTTTCCCAGACATTATTTGGCATTACATTAACCATATTAAGCTTTAAAACCCTTGCATCTGCAGAAGCCATAAATATTTCTTCATACAAAACATATTTAGGATTACCTCTAACAAAACTATCCCTATCAATTTTACAAGGAGTTTTCTTAGTAGCAAAACAACTTACATACATATCCCGCATACCTTTACCCAAAGTAGAAATATTTACAAAATTGCCAATTGCCAATGCCATCATAATATTATCATCCTCTTTTTCAAACCTTTTAACATTAGTTTCTAGCTTTTCCATTTCTTCTTCTTTTGCAATACGCCTAATATATCCACCAGTTTGAACGTTTTTAGCTCCTTCGACAATTGGCATTGCACCACCTTCATTTGTATCAATTTCATCTAAAACTGAATTAATTTCCATGATACTTATTTTTTCTTTTACACTCATTTTGTCTTTCCCACTCATTTTGTCTTTTCCTTTGCCCTTTTCATTACCTTTTTCATATTGATAAGGTTTAACCAGTTGTTGCAAAGTACGATAAAATTGCATACTATTTTGCCTTACATTTGCAAGTTTTCTAGCATTCAAAAAATTATCTTTACACCATTTACGTATGCTTGGATTAATATTTTTATCTTCTTCTATAACATTATCATCAATTATATTTTCTAGTAATATTTTATCATCTTTATCATCCAAAGGAGTTATTGTAGCTTCACCTCTCTTAATCGAATACATCCTGTATGCTTTTAGCATTGTCATATAATCACCATATGGGTGTTCAAAGCTTTTCATAACATTTTTATGTCGATTAAACTCTTTTTTATTCCAATCGGCTCCTTTCTTCTTATCTGGATAATATTTAGTGAAAAAATTACCAATCCGACCATCTGCCGCATGTGCCAATGCTACTATATCGCAAATTGAACGAGACACACCATAAAAATGACTTGCTATTATTGAACGTGCAAAACAGGGACTAATAACTCTAAATTTGGAGATCGCATTACCCATAGGTGTAATAATACCCTCATCATTTATTGTAGTAATAGCTCCTAATGCTTCTAATGTTCGCAATGAATTAATAATGAATTTTTCATGAGGTGGATCCATGAATTCATCTAAGAATACTCTCATTTTCTTAACAGTTTCCGCATCTTTCATTCTCATAATATCTAAAATATTACCAGTTATATCTGATTTTTCAATAGAAGGTGTTGGGTATTGTTTAAAACCTTCATAATCCTTCTTGGAATATAAATGAAAACTAAATCCAGGTTCAATTCGTCCTGCCCTGCCTTTGCGTTGTTTTACTGCACTTTGGGCAATATTATTTTCTAATAATGCTCTAGCACGAGTATAAGGTTCATATGTATCTTCATATTCATATCCAGAATCTATAATATAAATAATACCTTTAACCGTAAGGGATGATTCGGCAACATTTGTAGTTACTACAATTTTACGTGTATATGGGTACCCTTTTTCATTTTTCTTAGTTTTATATAAAATAGAACTGGTTGCTAGATTAGCTTCTTCGGTTGGACTAGAACCCTCTAGTTTTGTACAGAATGGATTAATTATGTATGATTCTGCCTCTATTTTTTTAAAAGAAGAAGTCCCCAATGTCTTCTTCGAGGTCTTCTTCGAGGTCGTATTACCTTTACTTTTTACGGAAGTTTTACTTACCTTAGTTTTACTTACCTTAGTTTTAGAATGAATAGATTGCGTCTTCTTCATTGATGGTTTTCTATTCTTAATAAAATCGGTGCGAAAATCCGACATGGCTTTTTCAATACCAGTTATAACCATATTAGCATCTCCGCCAGATTTTACAAATATCATAATATCACCACTAACAGTTTTTTTAAGGAGTTTCATTGTAATATCAACTGCAGTTTTTTTCCAATCAACTGGTCTTTCCATAAAAAACTGTTTAACTTCATGGGTAGTCTCCGAACCAGCATCCACCTCTCCATATTTAAATTGTGATGCAGGATAATAATTACGAAACTTTTCCAATGCAATTGTAGCACTCATAATTATTACTTTTATATCTTTTCGTATTTTACATAATTTTTTTAATAATAGTAAAAGCTGGTCTGTTTCTACACTGCGTTCGTGGGCTTCATCAACTATAACACATTTATAGTCACTCAACATTGGATCATTACCAGTCATTCTAGAAATAATACTACCGGTAGTAGTAAATATGAGTTTCGTTTCTACTCCATTCTTATTGGTTTCATTGGCTCCCTGATAATAATAACCTACTTGCTCTCCTAATTTTACATCCATACATTCGGCAATAAAAGTGGCATTATCCCGTGCAGGTAAACGCTTGGGTACAGTACATATAACTTTACCCTTATAATTAAGGGCATGTAAAGCAATACGCGGAATTAGAATTGTTTTACCTACACCAGTCCCTGCAACGGCAAGAATAACTTGATTTTTTGCAATTGTATCTACCAATGCATCTTTATTTTGATATACTATTAAATTTGTCCATATCTTTGAAATATTTGAATATGTATAATGCATAATTTCTCCTTTAATATCTTTCAGTTGTTCACCATGTAAATTTTTATAAGGCTCATTTGTTAGAGGATTATTATAGATACCATTAGGGTCATAAATACCATTTACTTTGGAGGGTGATTCATTTAAGATAGAATTTTTTATTTCGGAATCTTCTTTGCGTACGGAATTTTCTAAATCCTTTTTTTTAACCATTATTTAATATATTTGTAGTAACTATTTTTTACTACAAATTATTATTTACAAATTCTTATTATAGATTACATAGATATAAAATAAAAATATATTAAAATAATAGTAATACTTATAATAAATCTATAATAAATCTATAATAAATCTATAATAATATGATTAATAAAAAATATAATTATAAAAAAATATTAATAATAATATTATTAATATTATTAATAATATTTAGTAATATTTTATTCAATAATAAGATTGAATATTTTAATAATCAAAAAATACATTTTATTACATATGGAGATGATAAAGTTAATTGTAAAACTAGAATAATCCCAGAAGCAGAAAAATTTGGTATATTTGATTCTATCAAATTTTATGAACCTAAAGATATAACTAAAGATTTTTATAATAAACATAAAAATGTATTTGAACAAAAAAGAGGCGGTGGTTATTGGATTTGGAAATATGACATTATATTACAAAAATTAAATGAAATAAATGATAATGATATTTTAGTTTATACAGATTGTGGATGCACTATCAATAAAGATGGTAAAGATAAATTTTATGAATATATTAATATGTTAAATGATTCACCTTATGGAATTATATCATTTCAAATGTCTTATATAGAAAGAGAATGGGTAATAAGAGAATTATTTAATATTTTAGATATAGATTTAGATTCAGATATTTCTAAATCAGGACAATATACAGCATCAATTTTAATTATGAAGAAATCAGATCATTTAATGCAAATATTAAATAAATGTATTGAAATACTTGATAAAGATAATAAATTAATTACAGATTTTTATAATAATAATCAAAAATCATATTTTAAAGAAAATAGACATGATCAATCTATATTAAGTTTAGTTAGAAAAAAATATAATTCAATTGTTATAAATGATTATGGAGATTTATGGAGTGATATTAATGATGAAAATAAAAATATACCATTTATTGCTACTAGAAAAAAATAATATAATATATTGAATTATTCTCAAATAAATTAGATTTATTATTATTCTTCATAATATATATGTAAAATAATATATGATTCAATATTAAAGTATAAAATGAAAAACAAAATGAAAAATATAGATAGTATATATAAATTAAATTTTAAAAATAAAAAAATTTTTTTATTTTTTATATGTATTATATTATTTATTAGTGTATTTTTATATTACAAAAATAAAAATACAAAAGATTATTTTACAAATAATAAATCTGATATAATAGTTAATAAAAATACTATAGGTTTTTTTGCATGTTGTTGTGATATTTTAAAACATATTATTGATTATTATAATACTAATAAAAAAATACCAGATTCTGTAGATACTTCATTACAATTTGATATATATAAACCTTCATCATTAAAAGATGATATTACATATCATTTTTTTAAAAAATCTATTGAAAATAATAATAATAATATCAATATAGAAAATAATATAGATTTTGGTTATGCACATCAATACTATAAATATAGTGATATTAAATACAATGAATTACAACCATTTATAGAAACATATTTTTCTCCATCACAAGATATTTTAAATATACAAAAACAGTTATTAGATAAATATAATATTAATGTTGATCAATACTGTGCAGTATATTATAGAGGTACTGATAAAAAAACAGAAACAACAATTGGTACTTTTGATACTTATATAGATAAAATGAATGATTTGTTAAATACTGATAATAATATTAAATTCATTATACAATCTGATAATCAAGAATTTATTGATATTGTAAAATCAAAAATACAAAATTGTATAAGTTTTGATGAAAATGTAGCTTCATATACAGATAAGGGTATTCATAATGAAAATACACCAGATGATAATTATATTATAATGAAAAATTTTTTAGCAATAGTTTTAATTATGTCAAAATGTAAATATATAATATGTTCTTCTGGTAATTGTTCTTTATGGATTATGCTTTTTAAAGGAAATGGTAAAAATGTAAAACAATTCTTGAATAATGAATGGTTTTAAGTTTTTTGTGTTTTGTGTTTTTGTATTCTTTGTAAATAAAAAATATAACTAAATACTAAGAATGGTAAAAAATAATTCAATAAATAAATTTATTAAATTTAAGTATATTATATTATTTATTGTATTATTTATTATAATTTTAAGTTATTTATATTATAAAAATAATAAAAATAATAAAGAACATTTTGATTTACCTAAATTTAAAACGTTAATATCAAATTGGGATAATGGTAGTGGTTTTTATTCTGAATTAAATTTTAAATTAAATCATTATTTATATTGTAAAAAATATAATATAAATTTTAAAACAAATTCAGATAATTGGCCTTATAAATTTAAAAATGGTTGGACAGATTATTTTAAAGATGTTGAGCTTAAACTAAATGATGATTTAAATACTAATAATATAGATTTAATACATACTGAAAATGGATGTTGTTCAATATTAGAAGATTTTAAATTAAAAGATTATGTTGATGTTGTAAAAGAATATTATATATATACTCCAGAAGTTAAAAAAATTATTGATGAAAAAAAGACAGAAATTGGTTTAATTAATAATGAATATGGATGTATATATATTAGAAGGGGAGATAAACTTATTGATGAAATTGAGTTTACACATACAGATAAATTTATTGATAAATTACTAAATGTTTATCAAGATTGTAAAACTATATTTTTACAAACAGATGATTATAATTGCTTCATTGATTTACAAAATTATATTAAAAAATATAATTTAAATATTAAAGCACTAACATTGTGTCCTGAAACTAACTTTGGTGCAATTGCTCACAATGGTTGGACTGATAAAATGAAAGACAATAAATCTGGTAATCAAGAATATTTAGAAAAGATTAAAAATAATTTATCAAAACCTATTTCTGAGATGACACCAGAAGAAAAATATGAACATACTATTGAATTAATAACAAGTGTAGATATTTGTATGAATTCAAAATTTTGCATTTGTGATTATAAATCTAATGTTTCTAGATTTATAAAAGTTGCACATAATAATGTAATGAATGTTTTTGATGTAGGTGAAGCTGATAAATTATTTGATTTAGAAAGTTATAAAACAATCGGATTTGATTTTGATTCACAATTTAATTTATAATTTATTTTAATTTCGTAAAATATATTTAGCATCAATATCAGTATCTTTGTCAATTTTTCTTACAAGTAAAAATTTCTTATCTCTTATTTCATCAATAGCATTATTTGAAAGTTTTTTAATATTTATATATGAATCTGTTATAATATCATTATTATAATCTATTTTACTTTTATCTAAAATATTTTTAGCCCATATATCAAAAGCGGGTTTATCTATACATATTGCATCATTAAAATTAGAGTCTAATATTCTTAATGTATTACCAAAATAATGTTCATCTACATTTAATACATTTATCCATTTATTTTTATATTTTAATAAACTATTAACTAAAAGTGTCGAATGATATCTATTAAATGTTAAACCTTGTGCATTATGTATAGTAAATTCATCTTTTGGAAAATCTGGATTTATAATATTATCATATCTATGTATTAGATCATTAACATTATGAATATTTATTCTTGATTTATCATCTTTCATTAATTCATTATAAAAAGTATCATATGACACTATTGGTATACAAGAATCTGAAACCAATATAAATTTCTTATTCATTGGATCTTTCAATGCTTCTTTCATCATTAAAATATTTGCTTCTACAGTTCCAAAACAACCCCAACATGTTTCAATATGTTCTGGAATGTGTTTATCTTTTAATAATATATCTGTAACTTTATCAGATTCTTTAGCATGATTATATATTGTATACTTATCTGAATATTTGCTTTTGTTATTACCATCAATACCAAAAAAATTATTCCATATATCAGGTCTTTTTAAATTATTATAAGTTAGAAATAGAAATGCTATTTTAGATTCACCTGTATTATTCAATTCGAAATTTTCATATTCAATATATGATAGTCTATATATTAATATTATTAGTAAAATTAAAATTATTACTATTACTATTTTTAATTTATTTTTTATAATATTCATTTTTAATATGAATATGAATATGAATATGAATATCTCTAATAATAAATTAGATATTTTAATTTAGTACTAATAAAAATAAAATCTAAATAATAATTAAAAAGTATAATAAAAGTATCAAAATAAATTATAAAAATGAATTTAATATCATATATAAAAAAAAATATTGAAATTATAATTTTCTGTATTCTAGTAATATTATTATTATTTCTTATACTTCGTCGTAGTTGGGAAGGTTTTTATAATGAACAAAATGGAATTAATCGTCTAGATGCGATTATATATATAAATCTTGAAAATCGTGGTGATCGTAAAGATTTATTAATGGAAGAATTAAAAAAATTAAGTACCAATATGGGTAAAGTTCATAAAGTAAGTGGTGTTTTTATACCTAAAAATGGTCATAAAGGATGCATTCAATCTCATATTCTAGCACTTAATATGATTAAACTTAATAAATGGAAGAGGGTTTTGATTCTAGAAGATGATGCAGAATTGGATATTCCCCCCGATGCATTTAATGAATTATTAAATAAAACAATAGATTACCTTGATGAAAAAAAATCAAATTGGGATGTAATTATGTTGGCTACGGCAAATAAAAATATTGATAATAAAATAGAGCCGATTCCTATTAATATTGATAGTAATATTGATAGTAGTTCAAATTCAAAAAACAATTCAAATAATAAAACATTTAAAATACAAAAACTTAAAACTGCAACAACTTCTTCTGCATATATTGTTAAAGATACATATGTAGATAATATATTAAATTTATTTAATACTTGTAATGATAATATGGAACATAGTAAATTATCAGGTCAAGGACATGAATATTGGGCACTAGATCAAAAATGGGCAGAATTACAAGTGAAAGATAATTGGTTTGCTATTGATAAAGATCCTATCAAACAAAGAGCAATATGGAGTACAATTTTATCAGAATCACATACGTAATTTTAATTTACTTAACCTCTACGAAAATAATTAAATAAACCAAAACCACTAGTTACCTTGTTATATAATCCATAAGCTAAATCTACAACTAATAAATTTCCGGTAGTATTACTTACATCTGTATTTTTATTATCAGAAGAACTGGTATTACTTGTATTACAAGTATTATTCGCTTCAATTTCTGCAATTTTGATATTTTCTATTTCTATATCTTTGATATTTTCTATTTTATATTCATTATCATTACCAATATCAATATCTTCAATGTCACTTACAGAAACACTGGGAACACTAGAAACATTAGAAACACTAGAAACACTAGAAACACTCTCAACAATCTCTTGAATAGGTTCTTCTTGTTGTTCTTTTTCTTCTACATGTAAAATCACAGATTCTTTATTTGGTAATAAATTAGGATTATGTTCTAGTAATTCAACCTTAATTATATTTCCTCCCATTTGCATTTTATTTAATATGCTGCAAATTTTTTCAGCATCACTATATAATTTAAATTTTACTAGATAAGTGGAAGATGTAACTTGAAAAACACTATATATTGTATCTAAACCATTAAAGTGTTCCAATGTATCTTGAATATTTTCAGAATTAATTAATTCCATATTATCAATATCATTAATCTTATTATTTGCAATTGGTACAGCCCTTGTAGGAACATTTGTCATTATAATGTGATAATTTGAATCGCGATATATATCATAAATTAAATGACCCAAAGTAATTTTCAATGTTTTATAATATGATATATTTGATTGGGCATTGGTATTTTGAATAGTACTAAAAATCTTTAAATGATTGTAAATACTTGTCATTTTTTCTTCATTATAATTAAAAATATAGTAATCGTATAATTTATTTACTATATTGATGTTATTTGTAATTTTAGAAATTAATTTATCTTTTAATTTTATATTTTCATAATTATTGGAATTTGCAAAATCATTAAGTATATTATTAGATATCTCTAGAAGTATTTTATTTATATCATTCTTAATTTCAATCTTACTAGTAGTCTTATTATCAGTCTTATTATCCATTATGTAAGTAAAATTTAATTTATAGAAGAATAAATATTATAAAATACTTTATACTTTATATAATAAAATAAAATAATCTTTATATTCTTTTTTATTATCAAAAAAAAAAACTAAAAATGTAAATAAAAAACATTAAAAAAAAATATATATCGCATATAAATAAATAATTGTTTAATTTTATAGATATTTTTTTTATAATTTTATAATTTAATTTTATAATTTAATTTTATAATTTAATTTTATAAATTTATAAAATGAAAATATATAATGAGAATATCAATATTAATCGATATCTATCTAGGCGCGATTGGGAAACAACTTAGCTTCTTGTGCATCTAAATCTTCTGTTTTTTTTATCTTTTTAGATTGGGAACCAGAGCTTTCAGTTTTGCGCTTTGTCGAAACCTGAGGAATCTGAGGAACGTGAGTAACGCAAGGAACTTCAGTATCGTCAAAATGATGATTTGATGAAAGAATCTGAATATCTCCGAAAAAATCACTATCTATTTCAATACGTGCAGCAGCAACTGGTGCAGCAGCAATTGGTGTAGCAGCAACTGGTGTAGCAGCAACTGGTGCAGCAGCAACAAATGGTATGGCGACAACAAGTTCCGCATCAGGGACAACAGTATCAGTAATTAGTGTCATTTGTACCATTGGTGCCATTGGGTCCATCGTGGGTGTAGGTCGATTGATAATTTGAGATGCAGTAATTGTTCTTCCGTCGTGGGTTACTTTCAAGAATGGTAAACAGCCTTCGATCCGGTAATGCTTCAAGTATAGCTTTATTATTTCTTCATACTTTAAGCATTCTCTTAAATAGTAAATCACAAACGCACTGTAGTAATCTACCTTTTCTTGGCAATCAAACCGAAGGGTGTTGTTGATGAGAGAATAAAGTTCACCCATGTTGAAGAGAAACGTTCGTTTATCGAATACTTCCATTTCTTGAAATAACCTCACTATTAAAGAGTTGTCCCGGTTAATTTTAGGCATCTCTGTCGGGTGAAGTACACAATTAAATATTATGAGTAAATAGTTAATAAAATTATCTTGAAGTACATAATCTGGCTGAGGAAATATAACAATCCCAGAGGAAGCTGAAGCTCGTAATTGTCTAGAATCAGACATTTTATGTAAGCGAACAAAAATTATTATTTATCACTTAACTTTTTATTTATAATAATTTAAATAAATTAATTTCAATTTTATATTATTTTTCTATTTTTTTCTATAAAATTCTAAAATAAAATTAATAAAAAACAATCAAACCATACTCCATTCTCCAATCTCCATTCTCCAATCTACACAATTATCTTACTAAATCCCTTCTCATCTTTTTTTAATCCAATCATTTTATCACAATACTGCTTAATTTCAGTTAAATGGCTAATAGTTAAAATAAAATCAAACTTAGTTTTTAAATAATCTAGAATCTGACCCACATTATTTAAATTGGTTGTATCAAAACAAGACCAACCTTCATCTATAGCCATAAAATTTAATTTAGGTAAATTACTAATATCTAATAATGCAATACGAATTGCTAAGCTAGACATAAATCTTTCAAAACCCGAAGCATTATTAACTAAGATGTGTCTTTCTATTTTGTTAGAATTGCTAGAATTGCCGCTATTTGCATACATATACACATCTTTATTATTTGCATCTTTCTTATAAATTGACCTATCTATATAAATATCTATTTTACTATCGGACATATCAAATTTCAATGTAAAATCAGTTATAATACTAAGTAAATCATTTACCTTTTTCTCCAATAAAGGTTGTATTTTTGCCAATAATAAATACGGCAATTGCTTTAATGCTTTTCGATATATAGTATACATTGTCAAATTATTCTCAATTGCCTTATTCTCTGCAATATCTTTACGTATTTGGTCTAATAATGCACTGTATTTAGTTACATTAGTATTTTCTAAATTAAATTGTCTTTCTAGTTCATCAATTATTTCTTCAAATTCTGCCAATTCGGCTTTTAATGCAGATAATTCATTTTGTATTTTGGTATTATCTTCTATTTGCGATTTATATTTATCAAATTGTATAATAATATCTTTTAATGTATTTAAATCTTTTTCTAGATATACTTTTTCATTTTGATATGATTTATATTTTTCAATGATTGATGATTGTTTGCGAAGAATTGCATTTTGCTCTTCCATTTCGGAAATTATTTTTTCATATTTCTCCTTTTTCTTCTTATTTAAAGAAATTTCTTCATCTATTGTTTTATTACTTTCTAAATTATTTATATCATTTTCAATTTGTTGTATTTGTATTTTATTTGAAGACATTTTAGATTCTATTTGTTTAAGCTGCATCTCTAGATTACGAATATTCTTTAATTCATTCTTAATATCTGTATTTTCATTTTCTAAAGAAGCTTGTTGGTCTAAAATAGAGTTTTCATTACACCCACCTCCATCACAATCTTTTTTATATTGAGAAATCTCCTTTGATAAGAAATAGTGAGTGGCACTAGCTTCATATTCTTTATAAGGTTGCGATTCTAGTATTGTTTCTATTTTACTATCTTCTTTTCCATCTCTCAAGATATCTACCCAATTTTCTAAAGAACAAGTATATTCATCATATAGATTATCTATATTATCTGTAACCAACTCTAATAGAGAATCGGGTAACTTTATCATTTGCTTTTCTAGAGATAGTATTTTTGCATTATTAATTTCTATTTGTGATTCTTTTTCTTTCAATATAGATATTTTATTTTCTACAATTTTAATATTTTCCTTATGTAAATCTATTTCTTCAGTTTGCTTCTTTTTTAAATTAATTAGATATTCTTTAACAGATTCAAAACCACATACATCTTTTTCCTTTGGAATTGATATATTACTAGGTTTAAGAGATTTATATAATTTATCATTATTATATTCCAATATTTTCTGTTTCTTATTTGCATCTCTAATTATTTCATTATTTTTAGTTTCATTATCTAGAATAGAATCTTTTATTTGTTGTATATTATCTGTATTTAGTTCACTCGTTCCCTCCCCCGTCCCCGTCCCCGTCCCCGTTCCCGTCCCCGATCCGTCCCCAACTAATCTCTCTAATTCACCAATTACAGTATCAGTTTCATTTTTATTAATTGTGAGTTGTTCTTCTAATTCTTCCATTTCAGATTTAGTATCTTCTTGTGAATATTTATTTAAGAAATTACTACATCCTGTATCTAACTTAGAAGATGTCTCTAGAATACTTTCATGTAATTCCTTAACTCTTTTCTTTGCATATAATTTATTATCAGTATGAAGTGCCAAATAGCGTTCTGCCTTCGTTTTTGCCTTCTTAGTATTCACAATAAAATCATTATCAATCTTCTTACTAATATGTTCTCTAATATCTTTGTATTTGGTTAATGATTGATTTGCCATATCGCCCAATTTATCAATAATATCAAATCTCATAATACGCTGTAATTCTTTCCTTCGGTCAGTGTTTTCAGAATCAATGAAACAACTATTATCTTGTTGAATACTAAAACTCGTATTTATAATATCTTCATAGCATCCAAATAATTCTGATATGCGTTCTTTGGTTTTTGTAGCACTGTCTTCTTCTAAACGCTCGACTGTTTTTTCCACATCATGGGTTCTAAAAAACTCTATTTTGGATGAAACTGTATTTGTTTTTGTCCGGGTTCCACTTTTAACAATAGTATAAGTCCACTGACCGATAGCCACCTCTAGCCGAATATCAAAAAAATCACTTCTAATATTTACAATATCTTTAGTAGAACCTTTACGGGTGAATTTATCAAAAAGGGCATATATAATAATATCTAAAATGGCGGATTTACCCAAATGATTGGGAGCAATTATTCCTACAACTCCTTTTAAATCAGTAAAATCAATTACATTTCTCATACCAAATGAAAATAGGTTTGAAAACTCAATGCGTTTTAGTTTATAATGTCCTGAAAAACCTTGGGTGTTATAATTTTTATTTGATTCTTTGAGAATTTGATTTTGTTTAATATTTAATTCTTTAATATTTTCAATTTGTTCTGGTGTAACAGAAGGCTCGTGTTGGGTAATATATTCGATGAGAAATTTATTTTGCAATTCGCTAGAAGTAATATCTAACAATGGCTTCATTGATTTTGATTTATTCTTTTTGTCTGCATTTTTACATGATAATGTATCATTACCATTATCATCGTCTCCATCGAATTCGTTAAAATCACCATCACTTCCATCTCCATCACCGCCACCGCCACCGCCAGATCCCCTTCCTCCCAAAAAGCTACCCTCATCATTTTGATATGAGAACTCATGAACGGTGTGATTCATCTTCAATAATGTAATATAATCTGATACGAAACTTTCTGGAGTATTTTTATAAAGAACTCTAACTCGCAAATTTTTAGCCAGAGTACAATTTAAATCGTGAGAACCATCTTTATTGGCACATTGGTGATTGGCTTTTTTATTATCTACATATAATGTTACATAAGCCCATTCATTTTTAATAGGTACCAGAACACCTTTGCGACTGGCAACATCCCATTTTATCAACCCATGATTATCGGCATCTTCTCCCAAATTTTGCTGGATAAGAGAACCTGCATAAGCAATATTAGGAGTTAAAAATTGGTGCTTATGAATATCACCCAAACAAGTAATATCATATGCTGAAAATGTAGAAGGGGTTACTGTTTTATTAGAATCTTCTGTAATTTCTAATCCATTAAACAAAATCGCACCATTTACTCGTCCATGATAAAGCATAATATTAGTTGTATTGGCAGTATTTTTCTTATTATTAATAGGCGGTATTATTTGATAATCAAAAATAGATGCATGATAGAATATAAGATTAGATATTTGATATACTCCCGATTCTAGAAAATAATATATAGGATTAGATTTTGGCAAATCGGAAATAATTGGTGTTAATGCATCTAGACGTTCTCTATTATTCATATTAATATCGTGATTACCAGGAATTATTACTAAAGGCATTATATTAGATATGGCTTTAAGAAAATTATATGTTATTTGAACACATTCTGGAGAGAGGTCGCTTTTGCTATGCAATATATCTCCAGTAATAAGTGCAATTATAGGGATATTAGTATTAGTATTTGCGTCTATATTCATATTTTGCTTTTCTTTTTTTAAATATTCTATAACTTTATCAAATACGGTTTGATATTCATTATGTCTTTTGTATAATTGAATATGTAGGTCACTCAAATGATAAATATTTGTAATATGTTTAGTATAGGGATATTTTGTAATAGGTGTTTCTGAAGTTTGCGTTTCAGATTGTTTTTGTGTATCATCAGTAGATTCTGAAGATGAATCTAGATTATTATTTTCTTCTTCATTAATTATTGAGTCTAGAGTATTAATGTTTGATTTATTTAATTTACTTAATTTACTTAATTTACTTAATTCATTTATAATAGGTGTAGTTGATACAGTATTTATTATAGAATCCTTTTTCTTTCTAGGTATGGATATTTTTTTAGGTTTAGTTTGTTTTATTTTTCCTTCATCAGGTTTACTAATTTCTTTACTATCTATATCTTTTTCTGTATTTTCAAATGTTATACAATCTATATTATTGTGTTCTTCTTTAACTGCTTTTGGTTTTCTCACACGTTTTACTGTTTTTCCTTCTTCCATTTTTGAAGAAAAATTATGTTATTTTATTTAACTTTAAGTTATATTTTATATATATTAAGTGTTTAAATTGTTTTTTTAGTAATTAAAATTATTTAGTATTTGATTTATTTTATTTTCAATTTTTGTATTTTAGTTTAAAGATATATTTTTTATAATATATATAATTTATAAAAATTACTATTAATTTGAAAATGACAGGAATAAAAGGACAAGTTTATTTAGTAAAAATGTGTGATACAATACAAAATGCATATTATAAAGTAGGTAGAAGCATTGATTTTTTTGAAAGAAAAAAATGTTATAATTATTCTGAAGTGTTAAATGTAATGAAATCTGATGATATTGTATATGATGAAAGTGAAATAATAAAAATATTTAATAAAAATTGTAAATTAAATAAGGGTAAAGAATTTTTTACAGGTGAAAGTGATGAATTTGTGTTAAATATATTTTTAGATTATTTTCAAAATAAATTAAAAAAAAATATTAAATCTAAAGATATTATTAATTCTAAAACTGTTATTGAAAATGCAATTGAAACTTTTATTAATCTTGAAACTATTATTGAATCTAAATCTACTATTGAACCTTTAATTGAATCTATTATTGAATCTATTATTGAACCTGTTGTAATTGAACCTGTTACTGAACCTGTTGTAATTGAACCTGTTACTGAACCTTTTGTAATTGAACCTGTTGTAGAACATATAATTAAAAATATTATAAAAACTTATAAACATACTTGTACTAAATGTAATAATAACTTTAAATATGCATCTTATTTACAAAGACATATGAATTCTAAAAAAAAATGTAAAATTTTAAAATCTAATAATGATAAAAATAATGATAAAAATAATGATAAAAATAATGATAAAAATAATGATAAAAATAATGATAAAAATAATGATAAAAATAATGATAAAAATAATGATAAAAATAATGAT
>Ga0214919_10001441_pt1 | contig 38922 bp, 33 predicted proteins | sample LL1503_MetaG_FD_177994 | JGI IMG/M metagenome (GOLD analysis project Ga0214919, IMG submission 177994) | Freshwater microbial communities from Lake Lanier, Atlanta, Georgia, United States - LL-1503 | ecosystem: Environmental > Aquatic > Freshwater > Lake | place: USA: Georgia | collected...
CCAATGTTTCATTTAGATTCTTGTTCTTTTTTTAGATTTTTCTTAACGATTAGATGTAGCTCCATTAATTGTGGACCTCTGTCTTTTTGTGTGATCCAATTGTCATAAAAACCGTGAATTGATATTTTCTCATTTTTATGTGCAATTTTCATACTATCAATCGTAGATACGTTTTGTTTTTGAATTTTTTCTAATTTAGTCACTTTACTTGAATTACTACAAGACTTAAAAAAGAATATGACTGTTAAAAAAATCAGTATCTGTAGTTTATATGTTTTTATTAATTCGGTTAACTTTTTCATAATATTATATTTTTATAAATAGTTTAATAGACCAAAACTCTCATTTCTAAGTTTCTTAATGGCCTTATCACGTAATTGTCTGATACGTTCTTTTGTACAACCGTATTCCTCTCCCAAATCCTCTAAGTTTGATTCAACACCTGTTAGACCATAATATCTCTCAATAATAACCCTTTCTCTTTCATCTAAGACGCTTAACATTGCTGAAACTTTTTTCTTTATTTCTTCAGGTGAGTTCATAATAGCGTCAGGTCTTTCCGCTTCTTTATTTGGAATAATATCAATTAATTGATCTCCGTCTTCATTTATTTCTCTATATAACCCAACACAATAAGGTAACCCACTTGAAACAGGTTCTTCACTATTATTAATAAAAAAATTATCTTCTTGACTTAATTCTTCTTTTTTAGATTTTTGAGACTCTTGAACCAAATTTGACGGAAGACGTATTGTTCTTGCGTTTTCATTTAATGAAGCCATGATTGATTGTCTAACCCACCAAACGGCATATGAAATAAATTTTAATCCACTTGTGGGATCAAATCTTTCAGCCGCCTTCATTAAACCAATATTACCTTCAGATATGATGTCCATAATATCCATCCCTTGATTTTGAAACATTTTTGCAACTGATATAACAAATCTTAAATTACCTACAACCAATTCGTCGTATAAAAATTTCTTTTCATGTTTAGTAATTGTCTTATCATTAAGTCTATCAAAAATTACCTCTTGTCTTTCATGTGATATAACAGGTATCCTACGGATGTCCTTTATATACTGTTGTATTTCCTCAGTGTTGTTTAAGATGGATTTTTTCATGTGGTTGGTGTTTAATTATGTATATATAAAAATAAGTAAAAAATATTACTTTTCAAAATTGTCTAAGAACTTTTTTTCCTCTTCAGTTAGACTTTCAATTCCATATAGATCAATTTTATCTAATACGTCGTCTAATTCTAAACTTTCTCGTTGTACCTCAGTATGTTTTTCGTATTCAACTTTAATCATTAATGGATCGGAAGTTGCTGGTTTAAAAATAAAATCATTAATTGTTTCAGGTAGATAGACACTAACTATAGAATTTTTTTCGGTTAAAAAATAAAATTTAACGCTATCGTTTTTTGATAATGAATGTATCTCATCGGATAATACTCCATGGTCTTCATTGGAATCAAACATCAAAATAATGTTTTGGTTATTTTCAATAACATATCTAACGGACCAAACAAACGGGGATTTACCTAATATTTCTAAACAAAAAAATTCGATATCTTGATGGTCATCAAAAACACCATATATGAATAACAAATATGATCTCATAATAGTTTATTTCTTACGATTTACGTTCCAATAAACACCTCCTCCGATATATGGTACTAATGTTCCACTTGTGCCGTCTTCACCTACTTTATTTGATACTCCGATACCGATCTTATAAAGATGTTTTGCATCTTTATCTTTTATTATAAAACCTAAACCAATAAGATTAATAACATTTGGTTTGTCTAATTTAGCATCAATACCAAAATAATATAAGTTCTTTCTTGCATCTCCCAAAAACATAGTATCTCTTACTACCTTTTGTTTAATATCACTTTTAAATGAACGACCTAATACTCTACCATTTGATATCGTATCAAATACAGTTACTGTTCCAACATTGTTTGGTAATTTAAGAATATCTTTCTTAAACATCTTCATTCCAATTGAATTTAGAATTGCATTGGTGTCAATAGGGTTAGTTACTGTCATAGTATCATGAACAGCATATGGAACTTGTACTTCCACCGGCACTTCCACTTCAACGGGAACCTCAACCCCGACTGTGTCGTGTACAGGTACTTCATACCCTACAGTATCACGAATAGTTAATGTTCTATGTGGCATTATACCTTTTGGATTTACGAATTCCACAATAGCCACACCAATCAATAATACAATTATTATATTTCTAATGTCTAAGATTTTTTTCATATTTACTTAAGAAGATATAATGAGGTCATTATTATTCCAACAAAAGATCCAACCTTATAAAGGAATGTTTTTCTTCGTTGTCCTTTTAATTCTTTAAATAAACTTTCAGATTTTTGTCTTTCTAATCCAAATTGCTCATCTTTTTTAGTGATGATTAATTCAAGATTACCTATTTTTTGTTCTTTTAATGAGTCCTTTTGTTTGTATAAACCAATTTGTTCATCTTTTAATGATACAACTTTATTTAATTCAACAACTTCAGCAACGGCACCATCACCTTTCATAAGGTCTTTGATAACCAACTTAGCAACAGGAACTTTTAAAGCTACAACAGTATCTACGTTAGTTTTTGTAACGGTCTGAGAAAAACTTTTCAAGGTCACTAAAGTTATAATTGTTAACAGAATCAATTTTTTCATGTGTTTGATTTTTAATAATAGTTATGTTTTTGGTAACGTTATTTACATTGGCTTCGACATTATCGATTTCTTTGTCAATGGTAACCATTTGTTCGTTTAATTTAAGATTTTCAGAATGAACAGAATCTATTTCATTTTGGATTGAGTCTATTTTTTGGTTATACCCCGCAACATCGGTTCTTATACCATTTGTTGTAAAAATATTCCAAGCGGCCAAAACGATAATTATAACTAATAAAATGTTGGATTTATTTATCTTCATATCTATGTTTTATTATAAATATGAAGAAAGGGGGTTTTATCCCCCTTTACTTATTTTTTCTTCTTTTTAACTATTTCATCAATAATTCCGTAGGATAATGCATCTTCCGCATTTAACCATAGGTCACGAGTTGCGTCGTTTTTAACTTGTTCTGCTGTTTTTCCACAATATCCACCTAATAATTCAAATAGGATATTATTTACTTTTCTCCACTCAACCATACTAATTTCAGCGTCTTGAATGTTTCCAACCGCTCCACCTGATGATTGATGTAACATGGTTTGAGAGAATCTCAATGAACCTCTTTTACCTTTGGTGCCAGCCCCCAATAGGACTGAACCCATTGATGCCGCCATACCTGTATTAATAGTTCTAATGTCGGATTTGATATAATCCATTACATCTACCATAGATAAACCTGACTTAACAGATCCACCTGGACTGTCAATGTGCATAGTGATATCGTTACTATCTAAACTGTCCAAGAACATTAATTGTGCTTGAACTACGGTTGACATATGGTCGTCCACACCTCCTGCAACCCATATAATTCTCTCAAGCATTAATCTTGAGAATACATCGATTTGAGTCACATTCATTTGTCTCTCTTCAAGAACATAAGGTGTCATACTGTTTTCTACTCTTTGGTTGTAATAGTCCAACTTTAACGAACTAATACCCTTGTCTTTTGCGTAAAGACCGAACTGTTGATAATCTTTTGGTGTCATAAATTTAGTTTATAGGACAAATATAATTAAGATATTCGAAACTAAGAAATTTTTGTTGTTATAAAATCTACAGACGATACATTCTCCTCTTTTTTAATCATAATGATATTATCCGACCAATTACGTATTAAAGAATTATGTGATATGACAAGAATATGATCAAAGTAATTTTTAATCTTTTTAAAGAACTCTCCCACCATTTCCAAGTTCTCATCGGCTATTTTACCGAACACTTCATCCATTACAACTATATTGGGTTTAGGTAAAGATGATATCTTAGTCAATACACTACGAAGTGCTAATGAGGATATGGTTCTTTCGTATCCAGACCCCGCATTAAGGGGTTTAACAATACGGGTCTCAGTATCTATCATAATAAATTCAACCTCGTTCTTATCGTTTATATTCATCTCTAAAATGAAGTGACAACTATCCACTAATAAACGATATAATTCCTGATTGATTAGTGGAATCATATTTTTAAGAATAATCTTGGATATACCGTTCTTACCATAAACAGTTAAGTATATCTTAAACACTGCAGATAATTCTTCCTCCGCCGTAATCTTTTTTATTAACTCCTCATTAATACCAATCTTCTCATTCATGTTTGTAATGTTGTTGGTATGTTTTTCAATGTTAGTATTCGTTTGTCTAATATCTCCGTTTGCCGTTTCTATTTTAGTTTTAAGTGCAATAACTTCAGCATCAATCTTTTGATTATCCTCAAGTTTCTTTTTATTACTTTCGTAATTGTCTAATCTTTTTTGTTTGCTGTCAATCTCTAATTGTTTTTGTTCAACTTCTAACTCATATCTTTCCTTACGAAGTTTATTTCTTTCGTAAGCTTCGAATTCGGTTTTTAATTTATCAAACCCTTCGGATTGTTCTTTCAATAAATCAAATTGATTTTGATTTAATCCTATCTCCTCAATGATGTCTTCAATTTCTTTTTTAATTTTTTTAATTTCATCCGTATGATCTACTTCATCTAACGCACGATTACAAGTAGGGCAGACTGTTCCTTCTTCAAATTGTTTAATTAATTTTTCTCTTTGGGTTTTTTCATATTTGTATGCAATATCAACTCCTTGAAGGTTTGCCATTTCACCTTTTAATTCTTTGTGTTGGCCTTCATTATAATATTGTGATGGTTCAACTACATTAACTCCCTCAGCGTTTGTTTGACTAACGTTTCTTTGTTTTGTTAATTCATCAACTTCTCTTTGTAATAAAATTGGATTGGTATTAATAAGTTCCTTATCAACATCATTGTTTCTTTTTAAGAATACTTCATCTCTTTTCTTTTCTAACTTTGTTAATTCTTTTTCAAATTTACCTAACTCTTTTGTTAATTTAATAATTTCGTTTTCAGAATTAGTAATACTTTCTTTGTGTGTTTCATTATCGGATTCTAAACTAACTTTGTTATATGTGTTTGATACTAATTTCTTAGACCAATCATTATACATCTCTTTAGCAATTTCTTCTTTTGCTTTAAGACTTTCTAATCCCATGAACTTTGTTAATATCTGTCCACGAGCGGTTGGTTTAGATTCAATAAGTTCTTCTAAGTTATAACCTGTTGTTAGGATTGTTGATAAGAAATCTTCTTGTGTACCGATAGCTGAAGATATAAACGCTTCAGTTTCTCTTCTTTGTTCTCCTGATAAATTTACAATGGATCCGTCTTCAGCTTTCTTATAAAATTCTAATTCATTCTTAACGGTATATTCACCTGACTTACTCATTTTACGAGAAGTCTTTCTTTCAATAACATAATCATCACCATCAATTGTAATCTCACCACGAACACTTACATCATTCTTATCAGTAAACCTATTAAAGATTTCTCCGTTAGTTTTTGTTTTAGTTGTTGTATTGAAAAACAAGAACATTAAAAGGTCTACCGATGATGTGGATTTACCGCCAAAGTTCTTAGGTGTGGATTCAATTACAGTAATGCCGTCAAGACTTGTAAAATCAATAGTATTATTATCACCAAATGAAAGGAAGTTTGAGAATTCAACTTTCTTGATGTACCATTTGTTATATCTGACTTTATTTTCATTTAACTTATCAATTTGAGTGTTGACCTTATTATCTAACCTTTCCATCAACTCCTCTTTAATAACTATGTTATTATCGGTTAAAAAATCTTTCATCAGTTTCTTTTGATACTGATGATCTAATATATTATCTGACGCCTCTAAGGACTCTAAACGTGTTTGATTAACGTTGGTTAAAGTCTTAGTGATTACCTGAACAGTCTTTGCTTTATATTTCTTTTCAAAATAAGATTTCACCCTTCTGATTTTCTCAGGGGTGAAATTTTCGGGAACGTCTTCCCAAGTAACTTTTATAAATGGATTACTCATTAATATGTTTTAATTAGGAATATATATTCCGTAACATTTATTTTTCTTTCTTTTAAATTTCTACTTGCTCTATATGCCGGATAATTTTCATCAAATACCGTTACTTTACCTTTCAATTGACAAACTTTTAACATATCTTCATATTCAATAAAACCTTCATTGTTATATGATATCATAATATATTTAGAATTTGTTCTTTCAATCAAATTACCAAATGCTGATAATGCTTCTTTTTGTTTGTTATATAAAGATTTCTTCCAATCAGTTGGTATACCCGCAACTTTAGATATCTCAAGTGGTTCAACATAATCTAAAATCGTATTCAACATATGATAGTTTGATCCATAAGGATGTTGGTTGTAAGGTGGGTCATAATAAACTAAATCCAAGTTTTTCAATTTACTCATCAAATGATTTGTATCTGATTGAAAACATTTACTTTCACAAATAAAATCACTTAGAATTATTGACTCCATAGAGATTTCACCTAATATTCTTTGTAATGCATTTTCCGCTTCTCCCCCAAACTTACCTAAAGGTGATTTTTTACCTTTATAAAATCCTTTAAATACTCCAGACGTATTGTTATGTACTGATGCTTTATATAAAAGAATAGATAAGAATATATCTTTTAAATGTTTTGGTATTTCTAAATCAATAGTTCTTCTAATATTATCGATAATTTTGGCATTCTCGTTAGTATAAAAACATCTTTCTCCTTCTTGAATGTTTTTAGTATCCTTTGGTGCGTATAATTTTTCTATAATACCTTCACCTAAGTCAGTACGAAATTTCTTATCATTTAGAAGTTTAACATATTTTTCAATCTCCTCGATATCAATTTCATTCTTATTTTTAAGGAACGATTGATTAATAATTTTAGAATATTTTTCTAAATCGTTTGTAATTAATAAAAATGAATGTTCTTTAAAATATCGCGCAACCGCTCCGGAACCAGAAAATCCATCTACAATTAATAATTTATCTTTACCTAAATCTTGTTTTACAATTTGAACAACGTTATCAATAAATTTTATAAGAGATCTTTTATTTCCTAAGTATGTTATCAATTGATCTTTTAAAAAATCTTTATTTGCCATATTTTTCTATATAATATTTTATCGAGTATTCTGCAATACTTTTCATTATGGTGTACATTTCCTCTTTTTTCCAATCGCTGGTACCCGGTTCCTCATTCATTGAATGACCTCTCATAAAATAACTACCTCCAACATAATTATTTTTTTGTAATTTTATCCATTCATAATGAATAACATTTGGTTCAATAAAATTAAATGTTCTTTTTATTCTATCAGGAATAGTCGATTCTTGTTCATAAAAATCACAACCTTGTAAAAAAGTGACAAAAGGAAAAATATCTTCATTACCAAACAATAAACGAGCTATACATAATTTATCGGCGATTCTTTCACTGGCATTTCCTTGTGGTTGTTTATTTTTACCTTCTAACAATCTTTTATCATTAGTTCCTTGTCTTTTTTGTTCGGGAAATAAATAAAAATATTTTTTACCATTAATTAATATCCACGATAAACCGCCATCTGGTTTAAAATAACTTTTATGATTGACTTCAACATTGGATTCAACAATATCTCTCAAAATAGTAATGGGAAATTCGGTATCAATTCCAAATACATAATTTGGGTTTATCAATTTTAATTCCTTTTGTAATAAATATGAAATATCAAAAATATTTTCATCTTGAAATTTTGATTCATTGTTTTTTGCTCCGTGTTGATTAACACTTTCTCTAAGTATATCTGATTGTGACATTATTTTATTCTATTTTCTTCAAACCATTCAATAATTCCGTTTATTCCCCAAACGCTACCGGCAGAAAACATTCCATCCATGAACAAACATATATACCATGGAATATCAAAATAGTGTTTAGTTAAACCACCTAATGCGAGTGATAGAAAAAATCCCACCCAAGTTGCCGTACATAGTGTACAACTTATTAAATCACCAAAAAATTTAGAATGTTTTTTTATCCAATTTCTTTGATTTTCAAAAATAGAACCCCATACTAATATCGAGGTCATTCCATAAGCAATCATCCAAAATACAATTAACATAATACTTCAATTTTATCTTCTACGTAAACACCATTTATTAAATTAAAAACTCTTACATGCTCTCTTCTAAAACTTCTCCATTCTTCAATCTCACCAGTTGTAATCCAACCTGTTTTAAAATGTGATTCTAAACACATCTCAGGATTATGAAATACGTGTGCTTCAATTACAATTACTTGTGAAGCGTCTTTATTCATTCTCACATACATATTCTTATCTTTACCCGGATTGTCCTGTGCCCAATACTTTGCCTTTCTCCACCAAGGGATATTAACCGTCATAAATCCTAATCCAGATTTATTGTTAAGTCCTTTATTTTGTGGTGAGAAAAAATCTCCCGTCCATGTTTTAGATTGTTCAACTTCTACTCCCCAAGTTGGGTCGTCAATACATACGGTATCAATACCATATCTTGTACCTAACTCAAAATCTAAGTCGAATACTTCTTTTAAAAATTTGATTGTTGCAAGTCTTGATGGTGTATCATCGTACCCGCCGGTGTTATAAACCTTTGCCATTTAAATTATCATTTATATTAATAAAATATAACTAAAAAAATCAATAAAAAGAAGTAAGTTGCCGGAAATTATTCATCATATAAAGATCCTAAATCACTGTTCTTCATTAATTTACCTTTACCTAATTTATTTAATGATGTGGTTATTTTTTCTAATTCAAATTTTAATTCATTATTTTCTTTTGTCAATCTTTCAATTTCATCGTTATTAACGACTTGTTTAACCACCTCAACAACTCTCTCAACCGGTATTTCTTTAATTATTTCTTTTGTTATTATTTTGTCTTTACCTTTCTTTTCTTTAATAACTTCTTTAATAACTTCAATAGGTACTTCAACAATGACTTCTTTAATTACCTCTTTTATAATTTCAACAGGTACTTCGACAATTCGATCAACAATTTTTTCAATAATAACTTCTTTAATTATTTCTTTTGGGACTTCAACAATTTCTCTAACTCTATCACCAAATGGTGTTTCACCATACTTCAACAAAGAGAATCCTCTATTGAAAGTATCCTTTGCAGTTTTATCAATGTTAGTTATTTTGTTTAATTCACAATATTGAATAAACTCATTATCCAAGATTAACGTGCTCTTCGGTTTCATTTTCTATGTCTTTAATATCGTTTATTCTAAAGTGTAGAAACGGTTGTTCGTTTGGTAAATCGTGGAATTCATATTCGTTTGTTTCTACATCATATATTCCATATCCGTGATGTTTAACCGTTTCTCCAAAGTTTTGTTGGATTAAAGAACCTACCATAATTGCATGTCCTCCATTAGGTAACGTAAATTGTTGTCTCTTGTGAATATCTCCACATAATAATAAATCCAAATCAACAAAATTTAGTTGGTCATATGCATCTTCAAACTCATAACCTAAGTCAGTTGATAATCCCATAATAGGTCCGTGGAATAAACCAACTGTCAATTTATCCTCATCTTTCACAAATTCAGGACGAGCGTTGTGTTGGTATAATGAATAAACAACCCATTGAATATTGTCATCTATATAGTCACCACTATCTTTATAATATTGAATATGTTCGTCATTTAATAATTCAACAACAGGACTTATACTATCTAATCGTTGTGTATTATTTTCTAAAAAATCGTGATTACCTGGTATAATTACTACATTACCTAAATGAGATAATTCTCTAAGAAACCAACTTGTTAACATCAATTGTTCATTTGATATATTAATTTTTTGGTGTGCAATATCTCCCGCAACAACGATTCTTATGTTGTCCCAAGTTAATCCTTCTTCAACCCAATTCCAATGATGAACTCGTAGTTCACTTAATAATTTTTCAAATTGTGCTTTATACAAATCATGCATTTGAATTGTTCGAATATGTAAATCAGCAATGTGAATTATTTTTTTGACCATCTTGAAATATATTTTGATAAATCCATTTGTAGGATTGCATTATTAATTTGATGTGGAACTTTATATTCGACAAATGTTGCATCATCTTTTAATAGAACAACAACATTACCCAATAATTTAGTATCGTCGTATTTTGTTCCTTCTAACATCTTACGCAACAACCGACCATATAATGGTAATTGTAAATAATAATGACCTAAGGCATTGTCGTGGTAATTGTTAAATGGTGGATATAATCTACCAGTATAATGATGAACTTCAAAGTTCTTTGGTTGATTTGTCTTCCAATCTGTAATAACAAAACCAAACCCATCTTTCTCTTTATTTTCCATCAACCATACTTTATCAGGTTGTCCCGTATATTGTTCTGTTGGGTCTCCTAATACGATTTCTGTATCTAATAACACACCTCCTCGTTCTAACATTAAATTAAGAAAATCTTTTCCTGCTTTAATCATATTATCACTCTTACGTTGTTGTTCTTCGTTGATAGTGAATATTGGTTGTCTTACTTCTTTGTAATTATCAAAACGACTAATCAATTCAGATTCTAATTCAAAGTGAACACGACTACCCATATTAGTAGATAAATCACCGGCTTGTTTCCACTCGGCAAGTAATTGTGCTTGACCTTCGGGATCGCCTTTAGACATCTTAAGTGCCATACCTTCGGCATCAAATGGTTTATGAAATTTCTTAACGATTTTAGATACAGATGGAAAGTTCTTTTTAACTTCACCATCAACATCTTTCATATAGTAGATATGTTCTTCTTCTATAAATGTTAATTCTAATTCTTGTCTTCTTTTTTCTAATAAGTCATTTATCTCTAATGAGATGTCTTTTAAATTCATTCTAATCTATTTGTTTCATTTTATATTCACTTAAGTTCCCCTGTAAATCAGCAATATCTTTGTCCCCTTCTAGTTTAATACTCCACACTTTCCCCATTAGTTTTCCACAATTTAATCTATGGTATAATCTTTCTTGATCGTTATATGCATCAGGATCTAATACTATAACTATTTTTTTTGCATTATTGTAGAGTTTCATAAATAAATGTTCGCTAATAAATTTTCCTAACATTGGAATTGCATTAGGAATAAAAATACTATCAAAAGCACCTTCTACTATGTATATTGGTTCGTCCCAATTAATTAAATGCTCGTTGAAAATAATAATCTCCTTTTGTGCTTCAGGATTCATATATTTTCTTTTTGTCTTCTGTAGATAAGAACGAGCAATAAAATAGTTTAATCTTTTATTCTCATCATAAGACGGAATTATAATTCTACTCTCATATGGTCCTGAATAACAAAATCCAATGTTATATATCTGCAACATCAAATCAGTAATATGTCTACTTTTAATGTAATTGTACGCCTGCTTATATTGTGGGGTCATTTTTAAACCCATGCTAGCATCTTTAAATGGAACAAATTCTTTAGGTAATTTTACGGGTTTGTATGTTCTTGCTGCAATCTCCTCATCATCCTCAGGTTTTAATAAAAGATATTTCTTTAATTGTTTTGGATTACCAAACTTCTTAATTAACTTATAGATTGATCCGTGGGTGTTATGTGTCTCAGCACATACCCAACATTTATAAACACCATATTTGTAATTAATTTCAAGGTTTCCTTTACCGTCTCCTTTATCTAAACCTTTAATTTCGTGTGAACACACAGGGCAGTCAAAGGATACCTGATATCTATAATCATTATGATTCTTATAGTCACCAAATATATCTTCTAAAATATCAAATACGGCAGAATAATCTACTTCTTGGGTGTTCATGATTATAATATAATAAAAAAGTATGATAAAAAAAAATGGGAGCCAGACACCACCCTGACTCCCTCCAACCAAACTTGTATTTCTACAAGTCCCGTCCTAATATAAATATATCTTTTACAACTCGTAAAGTAAAACTTTAGTTGCCTAATATTTTAAGATGTTTGTTTGTTCATATTAACATAACCTATAACACATGTTGCAGCGTCGGCCATATCATAATTTTCTTTTTTAAGATTACCCGTTTTACCATATAACCAATTAATATCAGGACACACACTATTAACGTGTTCCCAAATAACATGTTTCTTATCAATATCTCTTGGGTATCCACCAAATAAAACATTACGTCCTTTGTCATTTGGCCCAACCAAATCGGGGAACGCATATTTTCTTGAGTTGTATGTTGATATGAATGTTGGTAATACTCCTAATACATCATAACAGTTCTTAAGTATCAATGTATTATAACGTAATAATGTTCCTATAGTATAAATGTTATTTGACTGCAACAATGGTTCTTCAATAATAACACGAAGAATTCCCATGTCTTTATAACTTTCCAAATGTTTTTTAAATGCATCAGCTTTTTTAATTAACTCCTCAATCTTATCTTCAGGTTGTGGTTTAATTTTTGGTGAAAAATGTGTTAGTTCCAATAATTTAGAACCTGTCATATCAAATAAAGCAAAGCCGATCGTCTTGGTGCTTATGTCAAGTCCGAGAATTTTTGGTTTGTTTTTGAAATTAATATCTATACTCATAGTATAAAAATTAACTCAAATTGTCTGAATAGTAAAGTGTTAGAAATCTAATTTTACCGCAAAAACTTGTGTTCCTGCCCTTTTAACTGGTGTCGGTACTTTAGCAACAACTAAAGGTTCTTTGTTAGAATCTAATAATGTAACTTCTGTTATCATTTTATCTCCTGAAACATAAGTTGGGTTTTGCGATGTTGTAAACTGAGTAGATGGTAAGTTAATCATCATACTCATTTCCTCAATGTCCGTTGCCCTCACCAATCTAACACTACCAGGGAACGGTTGTTCATCACCAAATTGTGGTTGTGTTGTTGATCCTGTTGTATTCCATAAATAATCAGTTGTAACACCTGACATATGATCTTCTAAATCAAATATAGAACCACTATTGAATGAAGTATAATTAATTGTAAATGAAACTCCAGTTAAACCGGTTGGGTTAATATAACCACTTGTGTAACCTGTTATTTGAGATGTTAAATCAATTTTTTTCCATGTGTTCGTTGATGGTGTTTCTCCCGTTTGTACTAATGCATAAAATTTATTTGCAACAAACCCGTCAGTTACTCCAGTAAAACCTGTCACCATGTTTGAAAATGAATTACCACTAAACTTCATCGTAATTTGTGAAGGTGTTCCTGTACTTGATATTTTATTAAAGTAATTACATGGCAATGAGTTCAAGGTATTTCCGCTTGTATTTTCAAACATATATGTTACCCATGCGGTTTGTCCTGTTGTTGATAACATTGATTGACTACTTAATCCATCATGTGAAACTAACCCCAATTTAGGTGAAGGTAATGTATATCTTCTATTGGATCTATAATCTAACATTGCAACCAATTCTTGATCATCAAAAACAATTATTTTATTATTTACAAATACTTTACCGACTTTATTATTTTGTTCATCAACCAAATATCTAAACTTAATTTGATGTCTTGAATTAATAGATGATTTAACATAATAATCAACGGTGTCCATATAAAATATTGCTCCAAATGTTGTACCAGTATTTCTGTGATAATATATAAATGGTAGATATATTTGAAAATATTCGGAATCACTTAAATCTCTTAAATCATTTTCTCTGTCATAATCTTCCACAATTGAAATATCTAATCCTGTGGTTCCCGTTTTGTGACTTATATAATCATCATATTTAAAAAATCTTTCAGGATCTACAGATATATCACCCAATTCAGAATAATGAATTATCGCAATACATCTTTGTTCTGAAGGTGAAACTTGTATCAATTCATCAAATGAATTTTTAAATGTCGTTCCTGTAATTGTTTCCCCTGTGAAATTATTAAAAGTTTGTCCTGTTGTTGTATAACCTAATAAATTTTTTATTGATGTGTATTGATTACTTGTATATCCACTTAAACTCTCATCAGATCTACCATTGTAATCTCCACCAATTGGTTTATTAGACCAAACAGTATTTAATCTCCATGAGTTTAATTGTGCGGTATAGTCAATTGGCTCAATTAAATTAGTTGATAACGTCTCAATCAAACATTTATTACAAACAACTTGCGCATTACCTGTTAATGATGTCAAATTTGGAACTTTACGATCTAAATTTAACGTATTACCACTTACTGATAATACTTTATAAATTAAACTATTTGTTTTACCAGTTATAGTTGTTCCTGAAAAATTATCAAATACTAATGTAATATATTCACACTCGTTAAATGTTACTCCCGATGGAACTATTAAACTTGTTGATCCGCTTACCTCTGAATAGTTAACTTTTTGTGTTGTTGTTTGTGCTGTTGGTGTTGTGGACTGTTTTGAAACAAATCCAGCAAAACCCATTTCATTTCTTAATGTAACTGTTTTATTATTTGATATTGGTGTTCCGTAAGTTGTAGAAATTGTACTATCCAACCCAAAAGGATATTTTACACCTGATTCATAATCAAATGGTGCAAATACTTTTTGGTGGTCTGTCGCACCTGTTAATGAAGATAAATTATAATCGTATTCAGAATCTCCTATTTGGAAATATTGGATATTAAAATTACCGTTAGCAATAGCCTTTCTACCTCTATTGGTAATTCTAGCCGATAAAAATTCCGAATTATTACTGTTTAAAAAACTCATATGTTATAAATATCTTTATTTATTTTTATTAACTTGCTCCGGCCGTATAGTTAAGAATTGTTATTGTTCCAACTTTAACATCTAAAGTGTCGGCATATGACCCTGATCCACCACTACAATTACTATTATCACCATACATCAATGTAACTGAGAATGTTTTTGTTGATGAGGTTACTGTTAATGTTTGCCAACTACCCCCGTTTACACGATATTGAACCGTGTCATTTGGTGTTACAGGATTATTACTTGAGTCTCTAAATGTTAATTGCATTTCGGTTATTGTAACCTCACTATAAAATTGTCCCGATGGACTTTGACATTCGTTTCCAGTATTTGATGATTGTGTTGATGCCGCAACTATATTATCAACATTAATATTTCCACCCCCGTTATCTCCATTACAATCACATCCCGTTGACGCTATCCCAATACCAAGGTCATTAAATGCAAAAGTTTTAATAGTATCAACTTGTGTTGCTCTCCAACAATATGACGATAAGAATGTGTCATCAACTTGGAAGGTGTTACCCGACACTATTGTTGGTAATGTTGCTGACCATATTTGAACACTATATTGTGGGTCATCACATCTTTCTCCAGCAATATAATATTTTTTAGGTAACGCATCACAAGCTTCACAACTTGTGTATCCTGTAAAGTTTTGACTTGGTACTAAACTTATTGGTCCGGTTACCGCAATGGAATTACCCGGAATAAATTGTGTTGGATCCTCTGGTACATTTTGTTGTCCCACAAGAGTCGTTATATTAGCACAGAATGGTTCTCCACTAAGAACTCCATTGCCATCATAAGATTGTAATCCATAAATAGCAGGTAATTTGCCACTAAAACTAAAAATAGAAGTTGCAATAACATTTTCCCCCGTATCACATGTCGTACCACTAAAAACATTAAGTGTAAATCCAGTAAACGGTGGTGAACAGTTGTAACATGGATTTGATCCTGTTAATGGTGTATAACCATCTAAATTAATTGTCCAACCTGTAACATATGCCGAATTTACATCAATAACAGACCAACATTTTCCACCCACTTGAAATACTGTCCCTTCAGCATAATCTGTTGAACTTTGAGCAATCGCTTGTGGGGTATAACCAGTTCCAAAACCACAAGGGTCATTATAATCTATTGATAAAGTTTGTTGAGCCCAATTAGCTGTTTCATACCATAAACCAACTTCTGTTGCATTCATACAAACAGGTATTTGTAATTGTGGTCCAAAACCAAAAATTGTGGTTTCAATACCTGCATATGCCATATCAGCACAATCACCTAACGCGTAATAATAATAATTTACCGGATCAATAGTTACATTTGGTGTACTAGTTACGGTAGGTGTTGGTGATGGTGTAGGAGTTCCTGTCGGTGTGGGAGTTGGTGATGCTGTTGAAGTTGGTGTTACCGTAACCGTTGGTGTTGGGGTTGGTGTATCGGTAGGTATTGGTGTTGCGGTAGGTGTTGGGGTAACTGTAGGTGTTGGGGTAACTGTAGGTGTTGCCGTAGGTGTTGGGGTTGGAGTTGGTGTATTTGGTGTGTTTAATCTAATGAAATTAAAATCTGTTCCTAATATACAACCCCCGTCATTTAAATTTGATGGTACTACCTTAATTGTTTTAATCCCATCTGGTACTACAACATATCTACCATTCAATTCATTTCTACCAATATTATTATGTCCGGAAATTTGAAAATAATTTGTTAAATCATTTATAGTTCCACCAGTACATGCTGACGTTGTACCCGTACAACCATATAAATCAACGTTTAATATTGACAAACCTAAAGTAAATCCAGTTAACTGTATTGTAAATGACATATTCTATAAATAGTATTATATAGAAATTAAACAAAAAACCCCTTATAATAAAGTGTATTATTAAACGTTTGAAGGAATATACCAATAATCAAAATCAACATAATAGGTTGACGGGTCATATGTTAATCTCATAGTTCCTTTTATTGAAATATTATAAGGAGCTAATGATGTATTAGAACTACCTGTTAATGTGAACGATTTACCTGATTTTGTTACTGAAAAACTACTGAATGGCCCGTTAGCATAATCACCATAAACCGTATCTCCTGCCATTGTTTTTCCACTCACGTAAGATAATGTAAATCCAGAAGCGTCTATATATGATAAAGTATCAACAACACCGACAACGTGATTACCTGTAATAGTTTGTGAACCAGGTGATCCTGTTACTGCAAACGAATCAAAACCATATCCTACACCACTTTGAGTAAAAATATTACTCTCATGTGGTGTTGTAGGGTAATCATTATATATTTCTCTGAATGTTCCACTATTTGGTTGGTATACTGATAATGCATCAACATAAACTTCAACATCGTCTGATGTTGTACATGTACCTGTACTAGTTGCCACAACTTTATAGTCGTTACCTGTAATACCTGTAACATTATATCCAGCACCTGCGTTTGCTAATTGTGTTTTAGTGATTCCTGTTGCGTACGTTCTATCAAAACCGACGGTATCTGTTTCAACATCCCAAGACCATATGTCAATATTGAAATTATCAGGAAACGTTGAACTTCCCGCTCCTAATTTTAAATTTATTGTTTTAGATGGTAAAAAAACTGGCATAATTTTAATTTATATTTATAAATATCTGTTTATTTTATTTAATTATATTAAGGTTCAAATCCACCTCCACCTCCTTCAGTTGTTGGAGTTGGTGTAGATGTTGGTTCCAATGTTGGAGTTGGAGTTGGTGTGGTGTATATAATATTCATTACATATGACATGTCCGCACATGGTGATCCACATGGACAGAAGACGGTTGTAGATGCAGAGGTGTCATTTTCATTAAATGGTATTTGTATGTTTGAATAATCGCTTAAATAAACAACAACATACCCCATTGTATTTCTTGCACTTGTAAAATTAACATAATATGTTATATAATACTCATAGTCATTAGGTCCGTAATTGATTCCACATGGTTGTTCTCCACCAACTGTAGATCCAAAACTTGAAACACCGTCCGGTAATGGTGTTGGTGTAGGTGTATCTGTTGGAGGTATTGGTGTTGCAGTAGGTGTTGGAGTTGGGGTTGCCGCTGGACATCCTTGACATGCTCCTTGTGGATATGCTCTATTTGATGTGCCAGATCTTACATACTCTCTATATTGTCCCGATCCTTCACTTAACCAGAACGTTCCATTTGGATCAATTTCCGCTTGTATAATAGAAGCTTCAATATAATTATTTGCGTCACACATTGTTCCATAAAATCCGTTAAATGTATAAGCGAAATATGGTGTAAAGCTACCTCCATTACAAGCATTATATCCACTATCAAGGCTGATATATGCCGTAAACGATGTTGGTGGTATTGGTGTTACCGTAGGGGTTGCTGTAGGTGTTGGTGTTAACGTCGGTGTACTAGTCGGTGTTGGTGTAACCGTAGGGGTTGCCGTTGGTGTTGGTGTAATAGTAGGTGTACTAGTCGGTGTTGGTGTTATGGTTGGTGTCGGGGTAATAGTTGGTGTACTAGTAGGTGTAGGAGTTATAGTAGGAGTACTAGTCGGTGTCGGTGTTACTGTTGGTGTTACAGTTGGTGTTCCTGTTGGAGTAACTGTAGGTGTTTCTGTTGGTGGAACAGGTGTTGTTGTAGGTGTTGGAGTAGGAGTAGGAGTTGGGATTAATACAGTATATTCAATTGTAAAATTACATGGAATTGGTGTTGCGGTAGGTGTTGGGGTTACAGTAGGGGTTGACGTAACCGTCGGTGTTGGTGTTGGTGTGTGTGTTGGAACCCCTGTTTCCGTTGGTGTTGGTGTAACTGTAACTGTTGGTGTTGGAGTTGGTGTATCTGTGGGTATTGGAGTTGCGGTTGGTGTAACTGTAACTGTTGGTGTTGGGGTTGGGGTCGGAACTAACACACTATACTCAATCGTAAAACTACACGGAATTGGTGTAGGTGTTACTGTTGGAGTTGGAGTTACCGTTGGGGTACTCGTTACCGTAGGCGTTGGGGTTGGAGTTGGGGCTAACACACTATATTCAATAGTAAAGATACACGGAATTGGAGTTGGTGTTACCGTTGGAGTTGGTGTAATAGTAGGTGTTGGGGTCGGTGTTGGAATCAATACACTATACTCAATTGTAAAGTTACATGGAATTGGTGTTGAAGTTGGTGTAACAGTAGGTGTTGAGGTAACTGTTGGGGTCGGTGTGACAGTTGGTGTTGGGGTTACCGTAGGAGTTACAGTTGGTGTTGATGTAACCGTTGGAGTTGGGGTTGGAGTGTCCGTTGGTACTAACGTTGCCGTAGGTGTTGGAGTTACCGTTGGGGTACTTGTAACTGTTGGTGTCGGTGTTACTGTTGGTGTAGGGGTTACCGTAGGGGTTGGAGTTACGGTAGGTGTTGGTGTAGGGGTAGGTGGTATTTCAATATATTTTGCTTCTCCTCCACTAAATCTACAATCGGTTACATCGTTATTACCAATACCAATAAACATAAAATTAAAACTGTTCTTAACGGTACAATCATTTGGTCCGTATTTGTACGATGTAAATTTAATCATCTCAATACCCTCATTGTCAGTATATATATTATACGATATTATAGGATTAATTATTGTTGATCCAGTAATTCCACTATACCCTATTTGAATACCATAATTGTTATCTTTACCGACTTGATTGTACGTTTTACCTGAAACCTGATTAATGTAATTGATTACATTTGGTATTTTATTTTTCCATAAATTTTTAATTTCATCATAATCAAGTAAATCATAATTAATTGTATTACCTATACCCGTGTATAATTTTGCACTTACATTATGTATTGAAGTATTTCCCGATATTAAAACATAATGGTTCGTATTATTTGTCTCTCCAGAATATACCACTCCATCAATATTAAATGACGGATAAAATTTTATATAACCGTCTTGTGATGATTCACCGTCTTCGTCTATTTCAACACTAAGACCCAATAATTCGTCATAATATTTAATCTCATCTTTGAATGGTGTATCATATAAATTTAAAATATTATTAACGTTTGTAACATCATCCCCCGACTCAGGATATAAATTATCCACAATTTCAATTGGTTGACATCCATATCTATATTGATACTTTGGTCTACCAAAAATATTGTTACTAATTAAATTACCACCCGTCCATAATGTTGTTGATGGAATAATTTGATCTATTACACTTGTCCAATAAGGACTCATTTTCTCAATGAATATATTAATGTCAGGAAATGTGTAATTGGTGTGTTTTATATAATCTTGATAGATGTCTTCTAATGTAATATAATTCTTTTTATATTTTATTAAATTAGAATTTTTAATTTGTTGGTGTAACATTAAATCAACATATTCCGCAAACGTTACTCCTGTTTGTGGTAATAAACTATTTGTTCCAAATGTTAATTCTAAATCTCTTGATTTACGATATATGTCATAATCTACAACTTGTGCTGAGGATAAATAAACTTCAATATTTTTTCTATTTAAAATTAAATGTGATTCATCACCAACAAGTTGAGTTTGAGTATTGTCAATTACCGTTTCTAAATCATATCCCGTATCTAAACCTGGTAATGTTCTATATAGGTTAAAATAATCTTCACCATATGTGCGTGGACTATCTTTAGTTACAGATGTTTTCGTTCTACCAGTTAAAACAAATTCACCATTTATTGTTGTTCCACTTGATAAATCTTTATCAATTACTAATGGTGACTTATGACTTGCCGTATTATCATACCAACCCGAACCTTTTTGGAAAAATAAATCTGTTGATCCTGTTACCGATTTTGGTTGTGATGTAATTAAATTAACCGGATATCCTTCCATACTTAATGACGTGGAACCTGTTGTTGTTCCGGTGTAATAAGAATATGCAGGATATACTACACCATTTACGGTTCCACCTGTTGGTAGGAATGTTGCGGTAGTTACTAAATATTTTCCTGTGGTTGCTCTATATATATCTTCTTCTAAATTAAATGACTTTGGATATGATTTAACTTTATAAACATACTGATTAATACTAATCATTGGTTCAGGTGCACCTAAAAATCTTAAGAAAAATTCTAATGATTGTCTTGTTCCTTTTGATTTATAGATGTAAGCTAAATTCACCAATAATCTTCTATAAAATTCAAATTCGGCATCCAATAAAGATGTACCTGATGTTAAACCTGAATATTGTTGTGATGTTTTAGTGTAAAGTAATTCATCTAAACCCTTTTCGTCAATTAAGTTAACCGTATCTAAACCTAACGTATTTGCTAAGTTCTTTAATAATATGTCCGGTACATTATTAATTCCATCATAACTTACATTTCTCATGTAAGCAATGTTATCAATATATTTTTTTACTTTATCAAATGATTGACCGTATAATTGAAATACGGACTCCGCCTTTTTATCAGGTGAGTCAAATTCAAATAATTGTGGTGACGTTAGAAATCTAACAAATAAATTGGATTTATAATCATCAATCTCATCAGATATATCACTTAATTTTCTTAAATAATCTTCATATTCTAATCCTGCAATTTTGATGTTCCAATTATCTTTTTCCGATACCGGCCATGTATAATTTACAGATATTAATTCTGTTTTTGTCTGATCAAAACTATCTCTTGGTACTTTGAAACTTGCAGTATAAATTGGTGAACTATCTCTATTTAAAAGACTTTCTTCCAAATCATCTAAACCTTTAAAAAACTCTTCAACTATACCGTCGTTTGGTCTAATTAAAATATCCAAAGAATATGTTGAAGTTGTAAATGGTTTTCCTTTTACTTTTAATTTAATTACGTTTTTACTATTTGGTTCCGTGTATGAAGTTACATTATAAGTTTTACCACTAACGGTAATAATATATTTTTTAAATGAATTATAAAAATCTCTAATCAGGTTATATGAAGATGTATTATCCTTACTTTTTGGTGTTATTGTTATAACTGAAAATGGATTATACAACATACTATACTCAACATCAAATTGAGTGGTGTCGTTTTGTGTATCGTAAGTTATATTAGTTGCAGTAAACCCACTAGTACTAATTAAACTTGTTGAGTCAATTAGAATTCCCGCTGGAAAGTTAATAACAATATTTTGTGTTGAAACTCCTAATCTACTTTTTAAAGATCCAAATAAAGATTTACCCGCATCACTTTTAGAACCTTTAAATTTAATTTCCTTTTTTCTTTTAGCAATCTCATCTGTAGATAAAGTATCTGTTTCAATTTTTAGATCATCTAAAGTTAAAAAGTTTGAAAATGGATTTGTTTTAAAATTCTTTGTGTCTCTTTGTATTACCTCACTATCTAATGCAAAGTTCGTATTAGTCAATTGACCTGTACCTGTGGTAATCTGATTACCTACTAGATTGTCGCTGAATGTATCAGCACCACTTGCAGCTTGACTTGGAACTTTATATTTTGCCATTAGATATTAGTAATTGTATCAAAGTTTAAAGTTTCATCAATATCAGTACGGTTTTCTCTAACCTCGTAAAGAGTTTCGTTGAAGTCGTCTTTGATTTCAAATAAGTTATATTGTCTGTATATGTTATTATCTTTATCGTAAATTGTGTAAATACCCGGAGTAACCGCCTTAGTTTGATTACCGTAAAGAGCATTTGCAAGTGTTGAAGCGTCATGTTCAACCATATCAATTTGAATTGTTGTTGGATTAAAAAAAGTATTTGATAATATGATTTTTTGACCCGGACTACCAATAAAAGGAACCGTATTTGGTTTATTTGATGGAGCCGATGATGGTGTAACTGTTAAAAACATAAAGTTTGTTGCACCTTCACTATATTGATATCTTACTGATTTTTGTGTTGTTGTGTTTAAGTTTGCGGTTACGGGTGTACAATAGAAAGAAGACGTTACTATCTTGTAAAAGTTAGGTAATTTCTTATTATCGTTTGGATTAATATATTCAATTCTATAACCAACTAAACCTTGTGGGGTAAACTTGTTTCTATCAGCCGATGGAACATTTGATAAATCTACAACAACTCCTCTAACTGAAGGTAATGAAGCTAAGATCCCACAATCCATAACGGTTGATCTAATTTGTTTTGGTCTGATATAAAGTGTATATATTCCCAATTCTGTAAAATCTGAGGCATTTATTTTTAAATTATAAAGTCCTCCTAATATTTCAGTACCAACGGCCGCCGTATCGCTGGTTGTTGTTCCTGTATGAAAAATAGGTGTTAAAACCTGATTTGCTGTTAATTTTTTTAACGTAACCGCTGTCGTAGCCACTCTATCCGCCATATAATGATATAGAATTTCTACATCATCTGGTGATACATCTGCTGGTCTAACTATTCCGTATGATCCTACTGCCATAAACTTTTATTATAAATATAATTTTTATTTTTTTCTCACCTTAAAATATCCATTTCCATAAACTTCTAACTCACTCATATTATCAATCTCCCCCAATCTTAGGTTTGGTTCCATTACCCCTTGTCGTCCTCTTTCAACAAAAATGTCAGAATAAACGGTTGGGTCATCAATAAATCCGATGAAATGTTCGTTTCTTGTTATTACGTTATTAATAACCTCTTCTTTTGTAAAATTGGAGGTTTTACCTGTTATCATAGTATAACCATCTGCAAAGTCCATGTACCATAAACTACCACTAGGAACACTACCACTAACTAAACTATTACTAACTATTAATGCTCCTGTTTCCAATGTATATCCTGTATATAAAGAACCACTAAAAGTTCCTGTTACATATGATGATGTACTTAATGTTGTTTGACCATATTTTCTTAATTCACCAATTTTACTACCCCCTATAGCCATATATTTTAAAATGGCTGAACCTGTAAAACTTGAAAATTTAGATTCATTTATATAATCTAAAGAACCTGTTATTTGGGTATATGGTATTTTGAATCCACTAAATGTACCTAAAGGGTTTGATACCGTAATATCTTGTGGTATGGTAACTATTTTTTGTGTTTTTTGTTTTGACCACGGCGAATCCAAAGAAATTGTTATTAGATGTTGTCCATTTGTGCTATATGTGTGTGATGTTGTCGGTAAATTACTATATAAAACTCCCTTATTAACATCTAACATTCCTGTTGTCCCATCTCCCCAGTTTATTGTAAAACTCTGATCAACTATTTTTCTTAATTTATCGGGGTTCATTGTTCCATATACAGTAATTGTTGAACCACTTTGTTTATATGAAAAATTGACAATTTGATCTACTTGTTCTATATTACCATCAAAAGACGACATAACACCCATTTCATCGGCGTCCGCTTCTAATACTATTGGTAAATTATAACTTTGATTTAAACTTCCTGTTAAACCGCTCCAAGATGATCCATTCCAAATGTATGAACCTGTAGGCAAACTTCCTGTTACATTATTAACAACATATCCCACATATGGTGTATATCCAGTTGGTAAAAATCCTCTTTTGTTTGTTGGTGTTGTGTCTATATTTATTGGGATCCAATAATCTTTTTCACTTACTTTTTTACCTTTATTTCTATTGGTTAATGATTTGTATTTAATTTGGTTTTTTACAACAACATCATTTATATTATATGTTACAAATTCTTCCCACTCACACCAAGAAAATGGAATTTCTTGATAATCAAACCAATATGATCCCGTTTCAGAATGTAAATGAACATCAGGTATCTGTCTTTTTAATATGGTATATTCGTTTCTTTTCATTTTTAAATTATTGTTCCCCCTCCTTTTTCAAAAAATTCAATATCTGTAGTATGTCCTGTGGTACTTTTTCCAACTATATTGCCTTTAGTTCCTCCACTATATTTATACACTTGATACGTTCTTTCATAATTATCAAAATCCACTTGATAGTACATATCGTTTTCTTCTGTAATAACATGTGATGTACTAAAAGCCTGATTTGTAAAATCTATAATGTCCCCGTCTTTACCATTAAAGAATTTAGCCGTCATAAAGAATGTGTTTCCAGTTGTGGACCCACTCAAATTTGTGTCAGTTAAAACACTCTCATCGTCAAACCAAAACAAATACATATTTTCTTTATTTCTATAATTTGATCCTGTGAAAATAGGTACATGAATATAAAAATTTGAATTTGTTGCACCAGTATAAAAATATTTTTCTCCTAATGGTAAAGAAAGATTTCTACTATTAACAAGTCTTCTATTTTGTCTGGTTGGTGGTTCACACGTTAATGTGGTTCCACTATTTGATAATACTCCGGGTGTTTTATAAAACTCCAATCTGAAAAAACTTTCCGTAGATTGTTTTAACATTAACTCATTTTCTTTTGTTGTAATACCTACCGGATTATAATCTAAAACATAATTTGGTGTATTTCCACTTGTTCTAAAATAAAATTTAAACCATATGTCAGATTGTAATAAACCTAAACTACTAGTATATGGTTTATGAATATATCTAACCGTTTCGTAATTTTTTGCTGGATTAATAATGTCTTCCAAAACTTCTTTTTCAAACTCAACTAAATTTTCTTGCCAACCTAAGTCAGTTCTAAAATTTTGTTCTGTGTTAATAACAATATTTAAATTGGTATTGTTTTTTAATATTTCCATTAACAGTTAGTTTTATTTTGATAATTATTAAATCCATTTAAACCATCTTCTTTATTTGTATAAGATTTTTCATTTCTTAAATAAAAATTAATGTTTTTAATGACGTAATGTATGTTATTAATAAATGGAAAATTTGTTCCATTCCCTTCCTGATCAATAAATCCATGATCATAAAGGTCTCTCCATTTCCAAAGTTTTTCTTTATCATCGTAAATAGCGTTCTCAGGTAAATTAATCAATGTATTTGGTTGTGTTACATCAAGTTTTGAGGTTTCAACATATGGAGATAATTCCCTTAACTTAACTCTGTAATGTGGTTGATAATAATAACCAACGGGATTTGATTGTGATGCACCAGAATAAAAACTTGGTTGGTCTTGAAAATGATTGAATATTTGAACTCCACCTACAGTTTTTAAATGTGAAAACTTATGAAATGTTTCACTTATAATTCTTTCCTTTAATTCTTTTCTATTATATTCAACAAATGCACCAGTCAATACCGTTCCCTTATTTAATTTATTTCCACTTGTAAATCCTGTTGTGCCGTTATTACTTGTAAAACCAGATTTTGTTATAGAAGTTTCAGTATTACCTGTAAATTGATTATCCATCCAACTATCATGAAAATTAAATTTAAATCCTACTTTTGGTGGGTAATCAAATAAACCATTACTATTTTTAAAAATTGTTGTAACGTAAACCTCAGTTGGTGTATAACCTAAGTTATTTGTTATACCTGATAATGAAAATGTATTTTTAAAATCAAATAATAAAGACTCTTGTCTATTTCTTTCCACCAAAACATCATTCTCACCTATTGTATTTTCAAATAATATTTTTCTTTCATCTTCCCATATTGAACTTTCAAATCCAACTTTATCTAAAATATAATCCTCAATTGTGGTTAATGTTTTATGTTTGTGTACGTAATATGTTGATGTTGTTCCTGTTATATCATTTATATCAATACATCTCTTACCCAAAACAAAAGTAACTCCACTTAACGTATGACCGGAAGTAAATTCACTTTTTAATAAATTTATTACATATTTTTCTGAATTATAAATTTCATTACCAATACTATCGACGTAAAAAATTTTATTATTTATTGATAACCCACTTAACATTGTTGATCCAGATAATATTATATGTTCTCCCTGTGAAATACCGTGTTCAACAGGTGATGTTAGTGTATAATAATTACCATTAGATTCAACTCTAAACGGTATACCATTTCCTGATACAAAATTATAATTTGTTCCACCCGATAATGTATAATTCATTGTAAATCCAGTATCATGTGAATGAACATAACTTAAATATAAATTCCAATTTTTATATGGTGCATCTAATGACGACATAGTGGTATGTCCAGTATATCTTCCCACAGGTGTTCCTGTATCTAAAGTTATACTTGGAGCCACACTTGAGTAACCAAGTGTTGATCCTGATGTTGGTGTTGTTTTTTCTCTTACAACATCATTTCTTAAAAATGCAAATTCATTATATGGTACAAATCCAATATCACTTCCTGTACCGTCGCCTGATAAATAAAGATTCCTTAGTAATGGTTGGTATTGAGTATAACCTGAATACATGTTCCTAAATACCATTTTTATTTTACCATAAATTTTATAATTAATAGATTTATTTCTTTCTTCATTAAATAAATCGGCCAAATTTAATATAATATCTTTGTCTCCTTCTCTTAATAATGTCTCATCATTTTCTAATTTAACATTAAGATTTAAATCTTGTTCTTCTGCCTTAAAGTACCTTTTGGTTGGTAATAATATTTCTTTCTTTTCCATTATTCAGCGGATGGGAATGCCCCTTTAGGACCAAATAGGTCAATAAATTTATCAAGCCCCGTTTTACCGGCTTTCAGTCCAAAATAAAATTGGTATGGTGTGGATAGTATTTGTTTTGTACCACTATAATAATCTTGTCTTTGTGGTAATATAAAATCAACTCCTGTGTTCCAAGGTATTGTTTGCCACGTTCCCGCCGTACCATAACGAATATATAATGTACCACTAGTTGGATTATTAATTTCGTTTGATGAACTCTTTAGTACTGTATATCCAGGATATTCTGAATTATATGTTGTATGTGTTGATCCTGATGGTATTATAACATCAAACTCAATTTCATTTGTTAAATTCATACCAGTTATTGTTAAACCACTGAATGTATTTGTCATAGGTAATAATAGATATTTGTCGGATGGATCATCATTAACTCCTGTTAAAGTATAACCATATGTCATACCTTGTAACGGTTGTAATTGAATTGAATTATAATCCCATGACTGATCATCAGAAGTTGCTTCACTTGTTCCACCAAATCCAGTTCCTTTTTTATCCCATAAATAAAATGGAACTTTTTGTGATGATTCAGTTAATCTTCCTGGTTCATTTAAACATGATCTAACTCTTTCACCATCTTCATCTAATTCTAATGTTACAGGTAATGGTCCCCAATATCCATCTTTTTTAAACACATTTGGATAAAAATCGGGATCTAAAATTTGATATGAATATCCAATGTATTTTGGGCTTTGTAAATCAAACTCTTCAATTCCCGCTTCATTATTAATTGAAATTAACTGTAGTAAATCTCCATCAAATACATTTTGAAAATTTTGAGTTGTAAAACCTCCATTGTCAAAAAAGTTATTTACATTAAAAGTATTATTACTTACATCCATTCTATAGTTAATCGCCAATCCCATTAATTCACCAAAACTTTTAAATGATGTTGGTCCGATTGATCGTGAAACTGAACAATTGGGATCTAAATTTTTATCAATACAAATTTCTTTAATAAATTCATCTCTTGGTCCTAAATCAACGATAGTTGTTGGGGTTCCGAGTGTACTATTAGATCTCGTAAATGTTGATCCATCACTACTACTAAAAGCCGAACGATAGTAAAATCTATTTGGACCCTCGACAAATCTTACAACATTTCTACAATATTTTATCGCACTTTCAATTCCTTTATTAACCTTTTTTGCTTTAAATTGAAAGAAATATAAAGATCCTGATAACCAATTATCTATAAAACTATAGTTAACGATTCCACCACAAAATAATTTACCTATTCTTTTTCTTCTATAGTATTCTTTTAAAACATTTGTTAATCTTGTTGATGATTGTGTTCCTGGTACAATATAAAACACCCCATTTGCAAATTCACTTCTAAAGCTTGGTGTTGCTGTAAATAAATAATGAACTTCACCTTCCATATCTCTACATTGTGCCAAACCATTTATTGGTGGTCCATATGGATCACTTCCAGTTACTCCTGTTCCCTGTCCTGCAATTAGTGTTGACACCACGTCATCACCAGCAGATAATGTTGCTTTATATGTTCTAGTTGCACCGGCAGACACAAAATAACCGGTTGCTAATGTTTCATCATACAATGTGTCATATATTTCACAACCTGATTCTAACGAAATTGTACTACCGGTAGAATTTGATTCAAATTGTGATATTTGTCTAATGTTAACACTATATTCTATTGCACTTGTAAAAGAACCATCTCTATCGTTTAAGTAATATGTACCACCACTATATAAAATATATGGTGTACCATAACTTGTATTATCTATAAAAGTAACATTACCATTATACTCTAACACATATAAAGTTTGATTTGATGTTAGATATGAATAATCTCCGTCATTAATAAATGTTGCCGTGTCACATGTTGGTGAAGTGTAACCTGTATATTTTTTTAAATCCGATAATGGTAGAAATCTATCAAATGTATTGTCAGTTGATCCCGTTAATTTTATTGTTGCAACTTTACAATTTACTTTTGGTGTTGTGTCACCTCCTCCTCCCGCACTTGTTAAATCACCTGTGTCACATTCGTCACACTCTGGATAATTTATTAATGATAACTTTGAGGTATTATTAACTTGTAATAAGCTTGTGGACCTTCTTAAACCTCTACCCGCACTTTTTGCACCGTAGTCAATTAATAATTCACCTAAAGGACCTAACACATCTTTAACTAAAAAATTTAAAGCTTGTAACACAATCCATTTAATAACATAATCTAAAGACAATAAAAAATCCGCAATTAACAATGTGAATGTATAATTCTTAGTTCCAAAATTTACCGGTGGTGTCACATTTTCTGTACAATCCTCTTCTTCACTTGGTACTAATTCTTTTAACCCCAAATATTGATTTTTTCCAAATACGCCATTATTAACATACGAAGATTGTAAAGACGATACCGTATAAACTTTATTATAATTAAATCTATAAAAATAATCTCTCGGATAAAATTGACCTCCTTCATTATATAAAATACCGTGATTAGAATTTACACTAACAGCATTTGTTGGATATCCACTCCATTCTGTACCAAAATAATATGAACTATTTATGTCATTTTGATATTCCCTAATATTTGGGACTAGATAATCGGCATTGTTTCTGGATCGTTCAACTCCCTTATCGTTTAAATTAAATCTAAACCGATAACACGCCGATGTTGCAATACCTTTATTTGGATCATTTGTATATTCGTTCTCTCCAAATTCATTAGTAATCACATAATCCATATTCATTTCTAATGGTAAAACAAATCCTCCATCATCTGGCACATCTTCATCAATTGGAAGATATTCCAAATAAGGTTTACCTGTATCATCTTTGATTGGTAGAAATCTAATCGCCTCAATATTTGCGGATTTTGCTGTTAAGTCACATTTTCTACCCATTTTTTTCTTTGGGGTGCAATTCTTATTAATTGCATTTTTACCGTTATCCGTGTAAACGCCTCCTATTAGATAAGCCGTTGGTTTTATATTAACACCTTTATCCGATAAATCAAAATCACTTCTTGTAATCCCTATCTCACATAAATCTTCATTTCCCCAAAATGGATAAACCTCTATTATTTTATCAAAACTCACAATTTGTGGTAATGAATCTAAATCCTCTGATGATTTAAATGAATATTTGTTTTTAAATCCATCAACGCCAATACCTAATCTTTGTAAATCATATGGTCTTAATGAGAAACAACCGATGTCAGATAGATCTACATCAACGTGTATTGTTTGATTACCTACCGGTACACCCCATATCATGAAGTCACCAGAACTATTTGTTTTTACAGTAAACTTATAATATTTTTCATATACCTCTAAAACTTCTTCTCTTGTTAAAATATCACTTTGATCGGGAAATGTTCCAGTTGCTGCATGTCCCCCGTGTTGTTGTCTTGACGGTAATAAATTATATCTATAATTAGAATCGTCTTTATCGGTAACTTCTTTATACGGGTATAGTTTTGATATTACGGGATCATTTTCATCTTCAGTATCTAAAGGTATAAAAATTGAAACACGAGCATTACCAAGTCCAAAACCATTGTTTGCCGTAATTCTACCGCAAACAACACCATAGTCAGAACATATTGACGTATAAATTTCCTGTTGGGAAAATTTTAGAGATAAAATCTCCAATACGTCAAAATCTTGTTTTAACTCAACTGTAATCTTTTGATCAACCCCGATATTAGTTGAAATTCTGTGTTTTTGCATCATTCTTATAATAAATAGAAACTATGTGATTTTCTATATATTATAACGAAAAAACATTTTAATATGTAGTCGTTCCTAAAGTTTTAGTTCTCACCTTAATATCTACATTTGGAAATCTGATTTGAAAAATTTGGTTAGATTTCATGAATATGATGTTATCTGATTGTGCGATCTCTTTAGTATTACTATCCTTATACGGTTGTGACACTTGAGCGGATGAATAATCTCCACCTATTTTATTAAAAACTCTTGTTTCAATTACGTTTATGACTCCTGAAACACTACCTACAATTTTATTTAATGCTCCAACAAATAATGGGTCACCCATTTTACGTTTAGTATAATCAAAATATGTAATAACATCATTAATGACCGTTTGAATAATATCAGATTGATTTGCGTTTTTATCAATGTTTAAATCTATTTCCAATCCAAAATCTATAACTTCTCCACTCACAATATCAATATAATCGTTAATCATTTTATATTCAGAAAGATAAGATAAGATATTGGATTTTAATGTGTTAGAAACTGTATCAGTAAGATTACCCTTATCATCATATGATAACAATTTAATTCTAATCTTATTATCTTCTTCCATTACATTAACTTTAGCCGGTGCACCGTATGTGGATGGCATTGTCTCAATCAATGATTTATAATCATTTAGAGTAACCGCTCTATTTTGTGCTGCAAAATTATAGGAAACCATATTACGAATTTCCTCAATTGTAGGTGCGTCCGCACCACCAACTGCTGGTGTGATATTTGTAACACGTAATGATTGTACAACACTTGAATTCTTGGTTGATATCGGTCCACTAACATTAAACTCTACGTCGTCAACACTTGTAATAACATTTACACCTAAGTTACTATCCTTACCTCCACCTACACGATATTGTACAAATAATGTTGTGTTAAGTTTTGGTGTTCCACCTAAAGATAAATTATTAAGATAACTCGCCAAGTTTACTTTTAATTGACCTGTCATATAATTATCCAAATTATCTAATGGATTAACAGTACCTGAACCAAAGGTTAATGAAAAATAGTTTTCAGGGGTATATTCAGTTACAAATTTATTATTAACATCAATAAAGGTACCCGCTGTAAAGTTATTAGTATCAGAAACCGCCGTTGGGTCTGGAACAAAAACTTTATCTTGAATTAATGATTTAACTTCATACCATTTATTTGTTGTACTTGAAAACTCACTTGTTGTTGGGTTACTAGCAAAGTTTGTACCGTCTTTATGTATAACCGATGTTACTCCCAATACATTTTGTTCAGGTAGATATAACTTTAAAAAAGGTTTTTGATCTATTTGATTTATAACTCTTCTATATATTTTAGTGATACCGTTAACAACCGCTTCTCTTTTAGTAATCGTATATGAAATTAATTTATTATTAGAATCAAAATTTGGTATTTTTAATCTATTAGGTTCACCTTTCTTATTAAAAGGAACTGAAAAATCAATATCGTCAATTGTTTCAAAAATCTGTCCTCCTCCTGAAACTTGAGCTCCACCTTTTAAAATTCCCAAATATCTTGTATCTTCTTTATCTCCTCTTACGTCAACAGTAATAGAAAAATCACACAACGCAACTGAAGGTCTAACTCCAGGTAATCTTAAACCATATGTTTTTGCAATATGATATAATGATTGTCTTTGTTGTGCAAAATCCAACATAGTTTCTTGCCAAACTCTATCAATATGAAAGTGTAAATTATCTGCAACGGCAGCATTTATATCTAATAATACAGAATATATTGATGCGTCGTTAAAGTTCTTAACTAAATCGGGATAGTAGTTTTTGGTTAATGTTACCAACTCATTTCTTAATCCCTGGAAATCTCTGGTTGCGTATGATATTTGTTTACTCATTTTATATGTTTAAAATTATAAAGTCCGATGTTGTAAAAGCCCCGTTATTTACTGTGTAGTCAATTTTAACTACTGCGGTATATGGTTTTGTTGATTCTTCTGATACTCTAAATAACCTTTCATCTTCTTCCTGTGAAAAACTTCTTTCTTTATTTGGGTCATCTTCGGCGGACACTATTGAAATAGAATTAATTTCCAAATTTGGTATGTACTTCTTTACACCCTCCCTAATTTCTTCTTCAATTAAATTATGAGTAACAAAATCGTTCTGATCAAAGATAAATTCATACATTCTTGTTCCAAAATCAGGTAAGTAATATCTACTACCTCTCCTTGTTAAAATAAGATGTATTAAGTTAGCTCTAATTTCCTTTTCAGGGATTTCTGTCATATTCAGATAATCTCCCTTGGAACTGTCTCTAAATGGATAATCAATACCGTATGTTGTCGCCATATTCAATAAATATAAACAAACACAAAATGGTTATGTATCCTCTTTTATTTTTGGGTTCCCTTTAATAATATGTGGGGGGTCATAGGGGCAATTTGCACACCCATTGGAACAACAATACCCTCGTTTCTGTAAAAACAAAGAAGTCAGGACCATAAGCCCCGACTTCTCATCTATGTAATAATCTACTCCTTCCTCTAATTTCATTAGATACTTGTCACATCACATTGTGCTCCACTACAACTTTGTGCCGCATAATCGGAAATACTCTTGTATTGTGGTTTATCTAAAATTTCACCAAAGTTTACTTCTTTGAACTGACGAGTAATGGTTTCCCACTTATAGAATAAATGGACGTCTTTTAAACAATAAACCATTTTCTTCATATCTCCTTTAAAGTAATTCTTTGCAAATTTCTTTGCTCTTGAGATCCAATATTTCTTTAATAAGACTTGTTCTCTTGTTCCGGTAATTTGTATTGAATCGTCTAATAAAGTATCTGTTGCTAACCATAAGTTTTGATTAAAGTAATGTAAACCGTCAATAATTAAACCTGACGCCAATACTGAACCTTTACCATAAATTTCAACTAATTCATCAAGATTTAATACTGATGTAAACGGTGCTTGGTTGAAATCTTTATCTCCATAGTCTGACATGAAGCTAACCGCGGTAAATAAATCTCTTTGTTCCCAAATATAATCAACAATAGCATCTTTATCGTCAATAATAACTGTACAAGATGTATTGTGGTTAACCGGCATGTAAGCACATAACTCAGGATTAGTTCCCGCATTTACCCAATGTTGTTGAACTAACTTAATTAACTCAAGGTGTTTAATTCCTTTCATATCTTTTTTGAATAAACCAACTTTTGGATTTTCAACGGGAACAAATACAACGTAATCTGACTTAGTTGAAGACCATACGCTTTCTTCTAATAAGAATGCCATATTTTCTTCTAACCATTTTGCTGTATTACTTTCTTTATTCAACTGCATAATACGGAAATATTTCTCAGAGTGCTCAGGGTGAATACCTGACGCAGTTCCTAATACCACTGACGCGTTACCTGAAGGTTTTACACATGTAGTTCTTGCTGCTTGATTAATTCCAATTACAGCCGCTAATTCTTTATTAGCATCTTTTACGACTTGTGCTCCTTCTTCTAATAATTCAGGATTAAATAATTTAGGATTATTCATCCAACCTGTAATACTAACACCTAATAAAGCCTCTCTTTCAAAGATTGCCTTACTTGTTTCACCTAAATAAGGGAAATCAGTATAACCTGCTTGTAAAGTTCCTAAGAAAGATGCATCCTTACAAGCCTTTAAAAACTTTTCTTTTGTTGTTGCCTTCTCAGCATTAATCTCAGTTAAATTACAACCTTGAATACCGAACTTAGATTTGTTGTCTTTAACATATTGTTCAACTTCATCATATTTGATTTTACCAAAATCAATTGTATCTAATACAGGGATTTTTAAAATTTCAAAACATGGGTTGAACATGTCAAACCAACTGTTAGCAAATACGAATCCAATATCGTTTGCTCCGTCATTTAATTGTACTAAATAATTGAATTGTTCTTTAACAACTTCACTTCTCAATAAAATTACAGAGTTATTACTTCTTCCTCTTTGTGGATTTTCTTGTCTCCAATTACCAGTTTTAGCATGAATCATTTCCGTATCATTAGGGTCAACGATCATGTTTAATGCTGAACGTCTAACACCACCTGATAATACAGCATCCGCTGAATGACAAATAATATCAAATGCTAAGATAGGACGAATTTTATCTCCTTCAGTTGTAATCCATTTTTCAATTAATGTTTCAATTTTTTCTAATGATTGTTTTAAACCATCGGGACCAGGTGCTTTGAAACCACCACTGATGAACGCACCCTTCTCACGAATTAAAGAATAATCTAGTTTAACTTCATATCCAGCATATTCAGGGAACGGTTGATCGTCAACAAAATAAGACGACAACAATACACCTAATGCGTTTGCCCAACCTTCAATTGAATCTTCAATATAAAAAGTTTTAGTTCCTAAAGTTCTCTTTTGAATTCTACTTAAATTGTTTACAAAAGGAATTAATAATCCTCCACCGAATCCACAACCAGATAATGCCAAATAGAAAATCTCTTGGAATACTCTATTACGAGTAATGTGTCCTGATGTACAGTTAAACATTCTCGTGTTATGTTTCATGATTTGTTCATGTCTGTATTGTAAATTTCTTTGTGAAGCTAACACAACTTGATCTTTCATGCTTTCAACGGCAGATTGTAAATATGGTTCAATTGCCTCAGCATAATCCACATATTTTTTTCTGTGTCCGTCAATTATGTTCTCACACGCGTCTTCCCACGTTTCGTATCTTTTTTCATCTTCCTTCCATTTGAAATAGTCTGAGTGTAACTTCAAGTCACTCAGAAATTTTTTACCTTTCTGCATTTGTTCTTTTTTCTTTTATGTTTGTTTTATTAATTACTTTCCTGCCACTTGTTGTCTCCTTTTAAATGCTTCTGCCGCTCTATTAGCATTTATCTGAACTTTTTGTTCTTCGTGTCCCAATAAAGTGTTTTGGGATTCTGTATCAATAATAAGAAACTCATTATTGAATTTACAGTTTTGGAATACAACACCATCTCGACCAATACGAGATTTTAATAATGTAAGAGTTGCTAAGTTATGATCTTTTTGTTCTAATGTTTTACCAATAGATAATATAACGTGTGCAATCTGTGCTTTCTTAATTGATCCACCCATTTGATCTCCTGTTACCACCTCACTTGAAATTGACTCACGGTTACCTTGTGTTGCCGTCCATATTGCCATTTCAAATTCTCCTGTCATAGATTCTAAACTTCTCATAATAGAACCCTCACCTTTCCATTCTTCACCATTAGCTGATTTATCAGTTGAAATACAATCAACATAATCTATTACCAACAAATCAACTTTTTTAGTTCCGTCAGAATTCATCTTTCTGATTTTATTTTTAATTTCAGAAACTGTAACATTATCACTTGCTAATTTTAATAACTTCAAACTACCTTTAGATTTAGCTTGTGCTTCCTCTACTTTGGCTTTAACTTCTTCCTTAAATTCAGGTTGAGAGTCAGGAGCAATTTCAGTCCAAATCGTATAGTGTTTTCTTTTAATATTACCTGGATTGTCCTCAAAGAAAATTTGCACAACGTTGTAACCTAAGTTATAAGCGGTGTTCGCAAACTTTGTAAGTAAGGTAGTTTTACCAGTACCCGTAGGTGCTAATACAACCCCCAATTCTCCGATCCCAAGACCACCTTTAAGTAAGTTGTCAATTCCCACAATACCTGTCGGTAATGGGTGTCTAAAGTCCTTTTCTAATGCTCCGTCGATATCATGAAACACATCCGTTGCTTCATCATTGGAAATACCAACTTGTAATGCTTTTTGAATGATTTCCTCAATTTTATTGTAAGCCTCAAACTCTCCACTTTCAATAATACTCTGTACACTTTTTAACTCTCTTTTCAAGTTTTGTTGTTTACAGAAATTAAGTGCAGTATCTTTTACATACTCAATCTGTGAATCGTTATTCTTAATTGCTTCTAATGTGTCTACGTGAATTTTAGAGGAATCTTTGTTACCACCTTCAGCCATGATTTTCTGTGCCAATGTATTATAATCAGGGATTTTGTTGTAATTCTTATACAACTCCTTTGTATTTTCCATAATAAATCTAAAAGAGTTATTATCAAAAAACTTACTGTCTAATACATCAATAATTGTTTCTCCGTACTTCTTATCTTCAATAATTGCTTTGATAAGGGATTGTTGAAACGAAAACCCCAAATACCCAAAATTCCTTTCTTCCATAGTGTTTATTATATATTGTTTTTTCTTATAATTCGTATCCTAAATAACTTGTCTCCAATTCTTCTGAAGACAAAATGTCTGTCAAATCTGACAAAATTCTCTTCAATCTTGGACGAATGTCCACCGTGTATCTTGCCTTTGGATGATAAAGATATGCGGGGTATAGTCTTTGAATAAATACATCCTCACCTAACTTAATTTCCATTAAAAAATGTTCTTTTTCTGTAATTGCCGACTCATCCACAACCTCTGTATTGAGGATATAGTTTTGATTCTCACATAGATAATTGGAACTTTTTATTTTCAAATCTTCCATAAAATCCTCACAAATATTTTTTACATAATAGTGAAGATCCATTGAACGTCTAGCCTGATCAACATGATCTCTAACGTTAAAAAATCTTTGACATACGATATGTCCTTCTAGTGACAACAAGAACTCAAATTTGGTTATGTTGTCTTGGTTTTGGTAATCTCTACTCATAGGGTCTTACTTTAATTGTTTTTGTTTTATTGTTATTTATGTTTTTTTCTTTTCTTGTTAATCTAAGAAAAGGGTTTATAAAATTTATCCATGCATCTTCTGCTTTTGGTAGAATATTAAAGAGTCCATCTTCTTGCATCATCTTCATCGCGTTTTTGTAAGATCTACCTTCTTGGTCTAACGATTCATTTATCAAAAGATTAATTGTCTCCTTCGCATCTTCCGTTAATAACGGTTCATCCAAACTTACTATCCTTTTGTTTACGTCGAAGAATTCCTCACCGAGAACTCCGTGTTTTGTTACACCTGTCAATAAATTAGTAATTAACTTATTGTGTTTGTCTTGTTCAAATAATAGGTTACATCTATCTCTAACCTGATCAACCGTAATTGGTTGATTTTTTAGTTCAGGAACCAAAGACAATAATCTTTTAAGTCCCATTCCTCTTATTCCTGCAATGTTGTCTGATGAGTCTCCACAAATCATTTTAACTAAGCGAACATTTTCAATGAGAATTTCTTCGTGTTCGTAAACGATTATATCATTAGGTGAATATAATTTCCTATGTGATGGATTGTAAATTTGTGTGTTTTGTGAAACGAGTTGAGTTAAGTCCCCGTCCGATGAATAAATAATTTTCCTTTCGTTGGGTGAGTTTTGAGTATAGTAAGCGATGTTGTCATCAGTCTCACAATACTCAAATTCCCCTTGTCTTACATAAACTTCTTCAAGATATTGTTTGATTCTATCTCTCTGATATAAGTAAGATTGTAAATCTTCTTCTGTTCTAACTCTTTGTCTTCTGTTTTCCTTGTAATGTGCGTAAATCTTTCTTCTACATTGTGAACCTTCTAATCCGTCCCAAAAAACAACAATCTTGTCTAATTGGTATTGTTCAAAAGATCTTCTTAGGGTGTTTAGAAAGTGGTAGATACCACCAATGTGAGTTCCTTTATAAAACACATTCTTTGCTCCGTAATAACCAATAGTTAATAGATTATCTCCATCAACAAGTAAAACCGACATTTGTTAAATTTAAAGATCACTTTCTTCTGTTACAACTTCTACGTCTGCGATGTCTGTAACATTAACACCTAACATTTTACTGATGTAATCACCACTTTCTTTTTTATACTCCTCGATAGATTTCTTCTCTTCAGTGTCTTCTCTACCTGGCATAAATCCGTGTGATGTAACCAAGATACGTCCATCCTCATATCCTAAACCATTGATGTGGTTTTTCATAATTGAGATTTTTGTTCTTGTTGCT
>Ga0214919_10001442_pt1 | contig 38915 bp, 68 predicted proteins | sample LL1503_MetaG_FD_177994 | JGI IMG/M metagenome (GOLD analysis project Ga0214919, IMG submission 177994) | Freshwater microbial communities from Lake Lanier, Atlanta, Georgia, United States - LL-1503 | ecosystem: Environmental > Aquatic > Freshwater > Lake | place: USA: Georgia | collected...
ACGTGGCACAGGTCGCACTCTTTCTGTAGCACAAGCTAAGGCTAACTATGGTATTGAAAAACTATCAGCACGTATTTCAGAAATGCGTGACGCTGGTTTAGTTATCTACACTGAAACAAACACATCAGGTAACACAGCTTACCGTATCGTTGCTCGTGACGTTAAAGGTTCACGTGCAGCTAAATTCGCTAGCTAATAGTTTCCAAAGTTTGGACCAACAAAAAAGCCCCGTTCTGGGGCTTTTTTTTTTGATTAAAAATAATTAACTGACTATACCAGAAGTAGAAATACCTGCAGATGGAAGTGTATAATAATTAGTTGTATATGATACATTATGAGCAGATTTCCATGAAGCTATGTCTGCTAATAATCCACTATCAGCTAATCTATAGGTATTTAAGAAAGTATTTAATGCTGTTTCATCAGCGAAAATCATCAATGCACCAGTCGGTGTTAATGAAGCATTCTTTTTAAAGTAATCCAATAATCCTGCTAACCAAGAGCTGGCCGCCACTGATGGTGGCCATGGTCCAACTTCGTTTGGATCTGTAACTTGAAATGTATATAGTATTGCCATTGTTAATTCCTTATAAACTGTTATAATTATTTATCCGATTGACAAATTATTGAAAAGATAGTATAATACAAGATCCTAAAAAAGGAGATTATGGTATGATACACAGTTTTCGTTGGTATTTTATAGCAATTTTTATTAGTTTTGGTCTATATATACAACACGATGGAACTAATTATGGAAGACCACATAGAGAATTATTAGAAAATTTTACCCTAATAACTCCCACTATTGCCCAAACTAACAAGAATGTTTTGGAATTAGACAGGAAGCCAATCTTATATAATCGGCGAGATCTACAGTGTTTGGCTCGCAACATATTTTTTGAGGCAGGCACTGAATCAATGTTGGGCAAAATAGCTGTTGGACAGGTCACAGTAAATCGCGTTAAAATTGGACATTGGGGTGAAACTGTCTGTGAAGTAGTGCATGCCAAAGGTCAATTTTCGTGGACTGATCGAGATGACTTGGGTCTCGATAAGGAAAGCCGTAATTACAAAGACAGTGTTATAGCGGCCAAACGTGTATTAGCTGAACGCAAGCGCCTGCGTATATTGCGGTCCGCACTGTTTTATCACGCAGACTATGTCCATCCAAATTGGATTGATCGTAGTCAAAAAATCGTGCAAATTGGCACACATGTATTTTATACTGGAGCAAAAGGAAGCTCACTGAGTCTATGAAAAATAAGTTATATTTTGCCTACGGCATGAACACCAATCCAACAGAAATGGCCTTACGATGCCCGGGTGCAATCGCGCTAGGGCCTGCCGTGTTACATGGTTACAGGTTTGAGTTCAAGAGCTTTGCTACCATAGTGCCAAATCCAAAAGATTCAGTAGAGGGTGTGCTTTGGTCTATTACAGACCCAGATGAGTGGGCTTTGGATATATTAGAAGGATATCCAGATTTCTATGATAAAAAAAATGTCACGGTCATACACAAAGACGTATCACATATTGCTATGACCTACATAATGAATCCCAGAGAGCATGGATATGCTCCAAGTGACAGCTATTACAGCATGGTCAGCCAAGGGTATCAGGCGTTTGGATTAAGCCAACACCAATTGTTAGAAGCACGATCACGTTCAAATCGGGAGACATGGATATATGAATAAGTTAATGTTAGTTTTGTCATTGGTGTCGGTTGGATGCGCTAATACCCAAATGATAGCACAGTCCAACCAGGAAAGAGAATATCGCAGGCAGATTAATGAAATGAGCGAAAGAGAAAATGCCTATCAACCAAAATATAATGGTCCAATTGAGATGCCGCAAGAATGGGTAGACCAATGGAAGAAATAGTCCAATTGACAAAAACCAAATTTGATAGTATAATGTTTTTTATCGTGATAAGATTATCACATAACTTGAAAGGAGTTCATTCGTGAACATTAAGAAACTTAGTCTTGCAGTTGCTGGTGCATTGTTAGTAGTAGGCTGTGCCGGTAATAATGGCATTGTAAAAAATGCAGATCTCAAACCAGACACTGATAGTATCCGTCCTAAACCAGTATCAACTGTATTCCATAGACCAGAAGGTGCTATGACAATTACATTCAGCAACGATGGTAAATTCTTAGAAATTACATCAAAAGGCACAGCACCTATTGCAGGCAACAATGCCTTTAGTATTGAGGATGCCGCACAGGTGGCCCAACTACGTGCTAAGAAAAATATTGCTGAGTTCATCTCGACTCAACTTAACACTACTCGTTCATTGAAGGTATTATCTACAACAGTCCAAAAGAGTTTAGAAAATACCACAAATGGTATGAGCGAGGAAGTCAAGGTTGATGACAAGGACTTTGATGCTGACGGTAATCCAGTAATCACTCGTGCATATGATGATGGTAGCCGTGACAAAGTATCATTACCAAATGAAAAAGATCCTAACACCAACAGCCAGAAGATCGCACAGATCTTACGTGAAAATATTACAACGTCCAGCACTGCTTTATTGCGTGGTGTGATGACTGTTAGTGAAAAGATCGATCAACAGGGTCGAACTATCGTAGTTGAAGTTAAGACAGGTGTTACTACTGTAAATGCCGCAAACGAACTACGCAAGATCATGGGATCTAACTAAGATGAAAACATTTGTGTTTGGAGTCGTAGTAGGTATCATCGTAGCCACTGTGGGCTTTGGCGGTGTTGCACAGATCTTAGATCATGGTGTAAACAAGGTCAAAACAACCAGCCAGGAGTTAGCAAATGAAAAGAACTGAGTATTTTGCTATCCTCGTGATATTGTTGTTGGTATTATTCATGGTAACTGGGTGCAATACCGTAGCAGGTGTGGGTAAAGATATCCAAGGTGCCGCTGAATTGACTAAAGAAAAATTAGTGCAATCTGAGCAACCTACTAAACCAACTAAAGCTGATAAATGAATATCAGGCGATGGATCGCCGTGGGTTTGCTCGCAACGACAACTTGGATCGAAGCGGCAACTCGTGTGCAGGTAGAAGGGCATGGATTTACTGAATCACAAGCCAAGCAAGATGCCTTTGATTCTGCTATCACGCAGGTAGTTGGACAGGTCATAGTCAGTGACAGAGAAGTCCAAGGCGATCACTTGGTCAAGGACTTTATTGGTGGATATAGTGCAGGCTACGTTGAAGATTTTGACATCTTAGAAACACGCAGGGATCACGACAGGGTAACGGTTAAGATGTCAGTATCTGTGGCATCCAGCAAGATAGCACAGCGTATGCTCAGCCGAGGCTATCAGGTAACATTAGTCAATGGACCTAAGCTACAGACTGAATTAGAATCACAGTTAGCACAACGTGAACGTGGTGATAGATTATTGTCAAATGTCTTAGCCAGTTATCCATATAATGCTTTTATCATTAAAGCAGATCGGACAGACATAGTAATTGGCCCTCGCAGGCAAGTTACTGTTAATGTTCCTTATGAAATTTCATGGAGTAGATTTTGGTTAGATGCACTCAATGAAACGTTAGGACTAATATCAGTTGACTCTAAGAGTTGTGGTAGTTATTGGATCAAGCAGGATAACAAGATTCGCATCAGTCCAAGGCCCGGATTAGTGACTATGCTGACTGATACACCCTGCGGGCAAGAAGCAGATTTGCGTGTGAAAACTGATCGAACTAACAGCTATTATTTCCATGACAAACAGACCTTGGAAATAGTTAATCGTGAGATACGTTCTGCGCCTGGAAGGCAACACATAGGCCTGCGTGTAAATCTACGAGATGCTGGGGGTAATATAGTTGATAGTGGGTGTATAAATGTAGATGCCAGTGCATTCATTGGTTACACTGAATCATCTACCGAAGTGATCAATTGGAATGATCAAACACGAAATTTAAGACCCTACATCAACGGACAGGGCACATATAGAGACGTGTTAAAAATGAACATATCGTCAACAGGAACAGTTGATGAATTAGCTAAAATTGATTTATCTATTGAAAAAACTTGCACATAGGAGAACAAAGTGAATATTAGAAGTTGTTGGGCAGACATACAGGTATGGGGATTAAACAAGTTGCATTGGATAAAATTATGCCTGCAGGATCTTACACATAATCTCAAACAAGATGAAAATCCAGATCTGCGTATCTTCGTATTTGTATTAGTTTATATCCTATTCAGCGCCGTGGGTGCCTACAACTTTGCACACTTAGCAGCATTCTTATACATCGTTTGGTTATTGGAGAGACAGAATGGCAAATAAAAAACAAGCACAATGGCCCTTTCCTGTAGGTGAAGTACCTAAGGCTAAAAAGCCCACTAAAAAAGAATTAGCAGAGCAAAAAGCTAAAGAACAAGAACAGCTGATTGCTACATTAAAATTTACTCCACGCACTTACAAAGTCAGCATGTGGGGCTACGGTGGTGAAACGGTCATGGGCACAGTCAGCCGTGAGATCTACGATTACTTTAAGGCCAATCGATTAAGCCTTAGTGATTTTGCCTGGGACAGCGAATATGCTGATGTCAAAGAGATACCAGAAGACATGTGGCCATTCCCTCCAGGTAGTTGGTATGAGTGTGATGACATCTGCCATGTTAATGGTGTATCTATGAATGCTGGCCATATCCAAGTAGATGATGAAAATGGCAACGAAGTGTTGAATCGCGAACTTGACAGTCTCGATGGCACAGATATTGAACTATCAATAGAAGGTGAATACTACATCAATCAAAATGATGGAGTAGTATTTGTCGGGCGTAGCAATGAAAAAGGCACATTCTTTGATGCTGAACTACCGTTAACAGCGCCGTTTGATCCTACTAAATTATGCATATTCAGAGATGATGTAGAAGGTGAAGAGATCGCTTATCATATTACCTACGACGGTGAAGATGTTGATAATTGGGGAGCCAGCACAGATGGTAAGAGCAGTGATTTTTATTTCTATGTAGTTGAAGACAGTGAAGAAGTTGAAAGCTATAGTGAGCCTGTAAGTGACTACGTCAACTATTGGCCAGAAGACTATGAGAAAACTAAAGAGTTTAAATTTACCAAAAAGAATCAACCACCCCAGCCAGGTGACTATAAATGCACGTGGAGCCCAGGATGGGGCACCAGTTACGGAACATTAGAGTGGACTGGTGACAAGTGGTTAGAGTATGAATATGACCAACCAAAGGAAGTCACGGGAGTTAAGAACTGGAGTGGACTGAATTGGGATACCAGTGACATGAAGAACAAGCCCAAACGTAAACCCAGCAAGCCTAAAACAGGTGTGTATCCATATCCAAGCCAAGCTGTATTAAAAGCCCAGGAGGCTTAATGGCAACATATCCACCTAAATATGGTAATGTAGTCATTGGCGGATTAACCGGTGGAGGATATGCCACACCAATATCTATAGCCAGCGCAGGTCCTTCAAATAGTGTGCTGACCACCAACGGAACTGGCACTTCTTGGACTGCCAGCAATACTGCTACCATGACAGCCAAAGGTAAACTCAAAGTTGAAGGCCCAGAAGCTGACATATTCATCAATGAACAGAGCCTTAGCGATTGGATGCAGGCCGTCAACAAGCGTCTGAGTATCCTGCAACCTAAGCCCGAACTGCAAGAGAAATACACAGCATTACAAGAAGCATATAACACCTATAAGACCTTAGAGGCATTGTTATACGATGATCAAAAATCTAACAAGTAGCAGTGCGCACATAACTTTAAGTTCATACAGTCCGCCAAATATCTACGGCAACGGTAATATGAGCGGCAACCTGCGATACAATACTACTACACAGGCCTACGAAGTCTATGATGGCAATAATTGGATTATGGTTAGTCAAAGTGCCACTGTTGGTCTAAGTTACGAAGCTGATGATGCTATACGATGGGCTCAAAAGAAAATGAAAGAGGAAGAAGAACTTAAAATTAAAATGGAACGATACCCGGCATTGAAAGATGCTTACGATAAATTTAAGATGATGGAAGCCCTAGCATATGACGAAACCGATAATGTCTAAGAGTAAACTAACCATTCGCGTCCAAGACCAAGAAAAGATCAATAACATAGCCAATTGGTGTAAGGCCAATTTGGAACCAACGGAATGGGATCTAACACCCATGCATCTGTTCAGACCTGACTATAAGTTCCACTTTGAGTGCGATAAAACCCGCATGCAAGTAATACTACAGCACCTATAAAACGCTTGACTTTTCAACCAAAACGTGCTATAATTACACTATAAACTAACACTATAGGCACAGATTATATGCAGATTTTAATCAATATACTCATAGCGTATGGTATCATTTCAATGATATTTACTACCATTTTCCTTATTGGACTGATACGCAATATCCGCAGAGAGATCAATATCATTGAGGGCGTTAAGACTGCCGCACGGACACTCAAGATAGTTTATGTAGAATATGATATGGTAGACAGCATGTATCGCATGTATGACAAAACAAACAATCAGTTCTTATTCCAAGCCAAAGATGAGTTAGAACTATGGAAGATTGCTCGTGCAAAATTTCCAGATAAAGATATAATAACATTAGACACAGACAAGGAGGCTAAACAGGTATGAGCATGCATATGGAAGGTCCTTGGTTATCTACCACAGGTAAACGTCGAGGTAAGAAAAAATTCCGTAACGCAACATCAGCAAACAAAGCGCGCCAGAATGCAGAAGCATGGCAGGCTCTATTAGATAAATGGGAAGTAAAAAGTGAAACTAAAACTGCCAAAGTTCGAACAACTGCCCGATTCAATCCAGTTGTTAGTAATGCTCCTGTGGTTGATCCTAAGCGCCTTACCCACAATATTCCTAGCGTGGTTACTGGGGCTGGTATCGCTGTAAAGAAACCCGTGCAACAGTATACAGGTGATGCTATGATTGGTATTGGGGTCTTACACAAGTCTAACAGTGTGCCAATTTTCAGCAAGCAAGATGCTACAGATATCAGCAAGATGAGGAGAGGGTAATGAAACTATTTGAACGTAGTGGTGGTTATTGGTTATTTTGGGTAAGTGTAATCTATGTAATCGCAGGCTTAGTTAATCACTATGCCCATTGGGGTGTTAGATTAGAATTAATACAGATGATTTACGTATTAGCTATCAGCTTGCCATTATGGATTCGTCCATTGGCTCGCCAACTTAACATGAAATGCCTTTGGGAGATCTAATATGACTTACAAAACAGTTGAAGTAGAAGTTGACGTAGACTTAGAAGACTTTGATACTGAAGATCTACTTGATGAACTAAAGTCACGTGAAGTAGTCTACACAGGTGGCAGTGCTGGTATCATCAACGAAATCATCAAGTGTAAGTATCGCCGTCAACCTTATGATCATTTAGTTGATCAGTTGATTTATGAAACCACAGGAAAGATTGTCTAGTGGATGCGCACAATCTCTTACATGATCTAATGGCCAGTAAGATGATACTTGAAAAAGTCAAAAACGATGATTATGCACAGAATCTCTACAGTGCCATGTGTAATATGCAGTGGCAGAAGTTAGATGTATTCCCTATTCTTAAACGAGAGTTATGGTCAGTGACTTGGAGAACAGCAGGCGGTATAGTAGCAGATCTACGTGGTGAAGGTGACTATCTCAGCTGGTATTGTAGTGGCATTGGTGCTGATGAAAGTTGCACAGGATATGTGCAAGAAAGTGTAGTAACAGATGAGATCCGTGAGGATTTACGCAAATTAGGATGGCACCCGGTGCCTTATGATGAGGATGATAGATGAAGCACGGTATAGGCATTTATAGACGCAGAGTCGTAGATGAGCAGTTGGTCAATACTCCTAAAATGTGGCGCCCAGTCATACGTAGACGCATGGGCTATGAGATCTACTATCGTTGGAGTTGGTGGGCTATTTTTGATCGTAAGATAAAGACCATTTGGTTTAACAAATACAAGGATTTTCCAGTATGATATACACAAACGCACCAAAACGCTTAAAGTCAGCGATTGAACGATTGGCAGAAGCAGAACGCTTATTAGAAGATCTCGCACGTGCAGTAGAGATCGCCAGCGTAACAGGGCAGATTGCCTTAACTGATGCTTATCGCTCAGCAGCAGAAGAATACCTTAAAGATAAACTCGCTATTGAATATGCTGATACAAGTATGGGCAAGTTTACTATTTTAACTAATGACAAGGAACAAGCATAATGGAATATCAGAGTTTTAGTTATACACCAACTGACATGGCCGGGCAACTAACAGGTGCCACCCATGATACACTGGCTTGGTTACACAAAAACAAATACCTAACAGCAGAACAGCGTAGTGAATTGGAATCACGTATAGTCGTGGTAGCTATTCCTAACAAGAAACACTTTGGACGTCGTCTATTAGACAAGTTATTTGGTGCCAACAACAAAGAAGAAAACGCATGGGTATTTCCTATCGTTGAACTGTCAGATCACTATGCGCCAACTGACGGCTCACCAAAACCAACAGTTAAGAAAAAACCTACACTAAAAGTGGTTGACTGATGAACAAATGGATCTTTTGGCCATTGGCCTTAGTGGCGATTCCCTGTATAATAGTTTATATGTGGGTCCGCCATCCTGTTAAAGTTTGGCAGGAAATCAAATCAAGTTGGAACTTTGTGGTAAACGGCAAAGATGATGATAGAGGATTATACTAATGAGCACAGCGAGATTAAAAGATCAAAAAGATTTTGACTTAGAACAGATGGTCAAGATTATTGACACAGCATTAGAGTCGGGTGATGATCGTATCAAAGATGCACTGCGTGGACTATTGACTATCACGGTCCTATGCACAGCAGAAAATCCTGATCAGGCCATGATACGAGGGCCGTTGGCACGTATCATGGAAGATCATAATGATCTAGCTCGCAGATTAAATCGTCTAGAAGATGAATTAACTGATGTTAAGATGCGTATGCCTAAGCCTACTGCGGCACCATACACTCCGCCAGGCACTACTAACCCGTGGGGACCTAGTGGCTATCCTACAGGTCAGCCATGGACAGGCACTAATCCTGGCTATCCTAAACCTATGTGGGGTCCTACATATACCAGCACAACATTCAGCGCAGGTGATGATGTCACTGACAAAGGTGCGTGGGCTAACACACCCGGCGGTAGTGCTAAAATGGCAGAAGACTTCCTAAGAGAGTTGGAGCAGAAATAATGGCTGCTACTTGGATTCCACTGTGGTTACAACGATATATGGACAGTAAGTTCACATGGCGCCTGAGATTTGCATGGTGGCCTGTATATAGTGAAGAATCTAAACAACGTATTTGGCTAAAACGTGCTATGTATGGGTGGCGTTGGGTTGACGGCCCAGCTGGTGAAGAGCCAATTAAATTAGAACGCTGGCTCACAGAACAAGAATATGTATGGTACAAACTCAAGGAGCAACAATGACAACAATAGCCTGGGACGGTAAAACCCTAGCATCAGATACTCGCTGTAATAGTGGTAACGTTAAATTCAAAGTGACTAAAATACGCAAACATCGCGGGCATCTTATTGGCTATGCTGGTCTATATGATACAGGCACAGATGCCGAAGGAGTGATTAGCTTATGTTTAGATTCTTAAAAAACTTATTCACACGTAAAAAAGACAAGCAGGGCATGAGCAAACAAGCCAAGGCTTTATATGGATATAAGTTTCCTGAGATTGACTTTAAGAAAAAACCCAAGAAACGGCTCAGTCGACGTTATAAAGAAATGAAGCCGCCAGCGTTCTACGGTGCTGGAGGTACATGGGTCTATCCAGACAGCTGGTATGATAGTTTTTGGCAACAGCTTAAAGATGAAGAAGGTTGGACTGACAAGGAACTTAAACAAGGTTGGAGATGGAAGAATCTATGATGGAATACAAAGATATACCCTGGCGGGACAAGATATCAGAAGATGATCAGATCGCTGTTTACTTGGACAAGTATCCAGTAACCAAAGGACACATCCTGGTAGTACCTAAATATAATAATCTCAACTGTATGGCTGAGGCATTTAAATATGCCATGAGCATAGGACGCCATCAAGTAGCTATTGGTGAATGGGATGGATTTAACGTAGGCATGAACAACGGTGAAGCCGCGGGACAGACAGTCATGTGGCCACATATTCATGTTATACCAAGACGCTATGGAGACGTTGAAGATCCTGTAGGCGGTGTGCGTAACACTATCCCAGGTAAAGGAAACTATAAGAAATGGTAAAATATCTTGTTGTAATTTTATTACTATTGTTTGCCACAACAGCCGGTGCTGTATGTAGCACCGTTTCCACTGATGGCAACACACGCTTAAAAGGATACGCACAGCAGGAATGGACACAGTTCGTTGAAGAATTCCAAAAAGGCAACACGATCAGGGCCTGTGAGCATCTTAAGATCAGCAGATCATATATCAAACAAACTGATGAAAAGATAGCCGCAGAATATATCACTGTGCTCTATAACAAAACCTGTGAGGTTAAATGATGGGTGATGAAACTAAAGACTACGAAATTTGGTTAGATGAATACTCTAAAGATATGGGTGATATTGATATCGGCAATATAACTGTTAGTGGTTCAGATATTAATTATCAAGATTGGTTAAATGATTATATTGGTAATATCAATATAAATGAAGCCGGATGGTCATATGAACCTAAAATAGGTGCTAACGATATCAGCCTAACTGGTGGTGGCGAAGAAATGCTCAGAGTAGCAGAAGATGGTTTCTATGTTCGTGGGGTTAAAGTCAAACAAAACAAGCGTGAAGCCAAGGCTGTATATGAAGCGTTTAAGAAATGGATGACACACGCAATTATGAGCGGTGAGCTCAATGACCGATAAATAGTATATTAAAGGAAAGGAAGATTTGGCTAAAGAAGACGTATTAAAATTCACTGGGAAAGTAGAGGAAATACTGGGTAACAGTATGTTCCGTGTTAAACTTGAAAACGGACATATGGTTACTGCTTACATAGGTGGTAAACTGCGTATGCACACGATCAAGATTATCCTGGGTGATGAAGTAGACGTTGAGATGACGCCATATGATTTGACTAAAGCACGAATTACCTATAGAAGATAGGTGTCGAGCGCCAATTTACCCGTAGTCATGATATTTCTACCTGAACTTTGAAACTTACCGAAACAGGGAAAAAGTAAGTGATAGGGTCCTTGGCAGCCCTGTTGACAACTCGACAAAGATATTTATATGTATAAATTTATAAAATATGTAACACTGAAAGAAGCGCAAGAGCCTAAAACTCTTACGCAGACACCTTTACCATATGATCGCGGTGCCCTGGGCAAGAGCCTAAGCAAACAGTCATTAGACTATCATTACGGTAGCTTGTATAAAGGATATGTTGATCGCTACAACAAAGGTGAAGGTGACCTCGACTTTAACGAAGCCGGCGCTTTCCTACATGATATCTACTTCACACAATTCCGTGCACCAAAAGGCGCTAACAATCCCGTAGGCAAGAGTTTAGAATTAATAGAAGAACATTGGGGCACATTCGATAAGTTCAAGACAGAATTTGAAACTGAAGCCATGAAGATCCAAGGTAGTGGTTGGATCTACCTAAACCATCGCGGCGAACTACGCACTATCCGCAATCACGAAATACGCAAAGATATCGTATTACTAATAGACTGGTGGGAGCATGCATGGGCACTTGACTACAAGGCCGATAAGAAGGCATACTTAAATAACCAGTGGAAAATCATCAACTGGGAAATAATTAATCAAAGGATCTAATATGGACGCATTCGTAACAGTAACACCAAATGCTATCGCTAAAGTTAAGGAACTCATGGCAGAAGAAAATCAGCCTGATATCAAACTACGCATGTTTGTGCAGGGTGGAGGATGTAGCGGATTCCAATATGGGTTTACCTTTGAAGAAACTGCTGCTGAAGATGATTGGTCTTTTGACTTTGATGGAGTTACATTATTAATCGATCCAATGAGTAGCCAATACTTACAGGGTGCAGAAGTAGATTACACAGAAAGCCTACAGGGCAGCCAGTTTAGTATCAAGAATCCCAATGCACAGACCAGCTGTGGATGTGGAAGTAGTTTTAGCGTATAATCCTTGGCGCGGACCTGCAACGTTATAACGACGACAATCCGCATCCGCTGACTCGAAACGCAGGATGGGCTGAGCTCACGGGGTTAGTTAGGTTCCTGACACACAAATACCTAACACTTTTATAGGGTTTTTCGATGAGAATTGCATTATGTTTTAGCGGACAGAACCGCACTGGTCATGTGACTGCAGATAATATCAAACGCTATGTAGGTGATCTACTACCCGACTGTGATGTGTTTGCACACTTTTGGGATAGTGAAACCCGCGGCACAGGCTACGCTAATCGTGAAGGTGCAGTCAGCACCAACGCCGAATGGCATAGTCCCCAAACAACTAATCCAGAAAAAAATGTAGAATTTTATCGTCAGTGGTCACCACGCACCATCATGATAGAAGAATATGGCCTACAACCAAATCGTCCTAAATGGGGTGGTCGTCGTTGGGATCCCGTAGAGCAAAAATGGCATGTCAGCATGTGGCGTAGTCTATATGAAGCCAATAAACTCAAACAAGATTATGCACAGAAGAATCAGATTACATATGACTATACAGTCCGACTACGCAGTGATTTGGTATTTGATTCTAGCAAGAGTTTAGAACAGGATATTAAACTCTTAGATGGCATGACAAATTCTATGTTGTTTGGTGATCATTATGCTATTTGGCCTATACACGGTATGACACGTATTGAAGATATATTTTGGATTGGACCCAATCGACTCATGGATCAAGTAGCTACATATTATGCAACTTATACCAATACTGTGCCTAATATAGATGAGCCACAGCAACCAGGTTATCAGGATTGGCAGTGGCACTCAGCTAACTGGATTACACGCCAATTGGGCTGGGAATTTTACCCATTACAAAACAATATCATGCGTATCTATACAGAACAGGATATTGAATTAGGTATAGATCCGCTTGATCCTGGGTTTGGACCAGCACCTCGTTACGGAGCATTCCACAATAAAAACGTATAAATACTAGATAATTTAGAGGTCTAGTATGGCAATTACATTAAGCAACGTCAACATTGGAACGGGTCCAGGTATAGGTGATGGTGATCCGTTACGCACTGCATTTACTATAATCAACAATAATTTTTCCTTGCTGCAGACAAATGTAAACCTGCTGACCAACAGCGTTAGTTCTGTAGCAGGTCGCACTGGTAATGTTACCCTTACAATCTACGATATTTTAGGATTCCAAGGACTTAATTTAGTCAGTAATGCGGCTCCCGCCCACAGCAATAGTTCAGGAACTAAAGGTCAGGTAATAGTCAGCGGTGGTAATTTATACATCTGCACTGCGGCTAATACTTGGGTCCGCACCGCAGTAACTACCTCGTTCTAATAAATCAAATCTTCGATAAATAGTGTATATAGGAAAATTCTAGAGCACTATTATGACCATAACCACACAATCTTTTGTAGCAGTTAACGTAGGCACAGCAGCCAATGATGGCACAGGTGACGAGCTACGATCTGCATTTATTAAACTAAACAGCAATTTCAGCAACATCAGCACCAGCGGATTCAACGCTGGTAATATATTAGCGTCTGGTAATGTGCAGGCTGTTTACTTTGTAGGTGACGGTAGCCAACTTACAAACATTTCAGCAGCCAATGCCTACGGTAACGGTAATGTTGCATCATACTTAACTGTTTATAATGGTATAGTCAGCGCAACTAATGTCTCTGTAGCAGGGAATGTTACTGCACAATGGTTAGTAGGTCAAGCTAATCTATCTACAGTAATCACACAAAATTTAGGTTCCACTGGAATCATCTATGCTAATGCCGGCACCGCATCAACATCTACAGGAACTGGTGCATTAGTAGTCAACGGTGGATTAGGTGTTACCGGTAATATAACCTGTGGTAATTTAACAGTTTTAGGAAATATCACTTCTGTTTCTACTACTACCTTAACTGTGTCAAACAATTTCGTTTTCCTTAGCAATAATAATATCACCAATACCTTAGATATTGGATTCGTTGGTCAATATGCCGCAGGACAAGGCAATGTCTACACTGGTTTGGCCTATCGAGCTGCAGACGGCATTTACAGATTGTTTAGCAATCTTAATCCTGTGCCAAGTTCTACAATTAATATGGCCAATGTTACTCCTGCGAGTTTGGCCTTAGGCAATATCTTAGCAGCTAATATAATTGGCACAGTGATCACTCCATCACAGGCATACATAACATCAGTTGGTAACTTAGCTAACGTAAGATCAAGCGGCAACATCACCACCACAGGCTACTTCTTTGGTAATGGTAGTCAATTGGCAGGATTAGTATCCTACAGTAATGTTTACGTTGCTACATACTTACCAACATATTCAGGTAGCGTGGGATCAATCACAGCAAGTAATATAGCAGGTGCGACCATTACAGCTATCTACAGCAATATCGCAGTAAGTAATTCCAGCGTTAAAAATTACGTAGATGGACAGATCTCAGCGGCTAACTCAGCTGTTACTGCGGCCAACCTTGGCATGATCGGTTACGTTAACAGTAGTGTATCGTCTGTTTCAAATGCGGCGACCTACACTGGTAATATAGTCAGCACAGTAAACGGTTTCAGCATTGGCTATTTAGATGTTCCACAAAACAGTCGAGGTGCAAACGATTATGTATTAACTGCCAGCGACAGAGGTAAACATATACTGAGCACAGGCACAGTAGTAGCTAATATTTTCATACCTACAAACAGTGGGGTCAGTTGGAACGTAGGTGCCAGCATTATTATCGTAAACAACGGCACTGGTAATGCTAACATTATTGCTAACAGTGGAGTTACTCTTTACCTGGCAGGTAGTTCAACTACAGGCGCTAATGCGAGAATACTTGGTGCACACGGAATGGCAACACTTTTAAATACAACAGCTAACGTTTGGTATATTAGCGGAACAGGTGTAAGTTAATGGCATATCCTACCTGGATAACAGCAGCAGGTAATCTTGGTATAGTTCCATGTTTGGAATATTATCAATATCAACTGGATGCTTATGACACAGCAGGTGGGACTTTGGCCTATGCTAAAATTTCCGGCACACTACCTCCTGGCATACAACTAACTGCCGATGGTGTGCTAAAAGGCATACCGGTCAGCACAGCAGGTCCTGATAACAATCAGGTCTACACATTCACTGTGCGTGTATTGAATCAGTCTGATGGGCTCATTGCAGATCGCACATTTTATCTAACAATTACTAATGTTGCTCCTCCCATAATAACTCCACATAGTGGATTCAATGGTAATATAGATCTTGGCACGTATTTTGACGGAACGGTAATTGACATACAGTTAGAAGCTATTGAGTTTATACAAGAAGATAATCTGACTTGGAGTTTGTCCGCTGGAGCATTGCCGCCTGGATTACGATTAAGCCCAACAGGTCTAATATATGGCTATATAATTCCAATTCCTGTTCCTGGTCCAGCTGGAGATCCAGGATGGGACGATACCGAGTGGGACGGAACTTTTACCACTTCGATATCGTCAGGAAGATTAGGATGGGATTTCAATGAACAAGATCGTGCCCAATATTTTAATTTTACTGTAGAAGTAACAGACGGAACAACTAATATTGACTCATCAACATATCAAATATTAGTTGTACCGAGATCGGCATTAGATGCCGATGGAAACTTACTCACTGCTGATTCTACTATCGTCAGCAGCAACGTGTTTAGTATCACGGGTGGGTCAACATCATTAACTGTTGATTCTGGTGATAAACACGACCCAATTATAATCAGTGTTCCGTCTGAAATCATTCCGGAACGCCAGGGTGCTTGGTTCACTTATAAAATAGAAGCGATTGATTTAGAAGATGATGTTTTACAATATAATATCCCGGCTCTTGCAGTTGGGAGTTTTGATCAACAAACTTCCACTGGTAATCCCTACGTTGATGCTATTGTCACTGGCGGAAACATATCAATCGGGACCACTTCACTAACTACAACGACCCTGCCAGATTTAACCAATGGCGAATCTATACAGGTTTTAGCACCTTACACTGATGTAACCACAGGTGAAACTTATTATACATGGTATAATGCCACTGTTAATGCACACACTACCATCCGCGTGACCGGCAATACTATTGTTGCAGGCACTGTGGGGACATTCATTACCCAGGCAGTAGGTAATGCCAATGCCACTATCACTAACATCAGCACAACCACCGGAACTATCACATTAGCAGGCAATATTACCTACGCTAATATTGGTGATGTGATCAGACAAACTACATCTGTCGGCGAAGCTACGGTTATAGGATATAATAATAATTTTGATGCCAATACATCAAATCCTTATACACTTCGAGTTCAATTTACATCAGGCACATTTGACACAGTGGGTAACATTACTATTAATGGTACTACGGTAGCGGTATACCCAACTGAAATCGTCTGTAACACAGACATCAGTGCGATCTACAATACCAGCAATCTGTTTAGATTAAACTCAACAGCAGATGCGGCCAAAGTAAATGTCAGCGGAGTATTATTCTATGCGTATCCAACCACTGTGGTTAGTGTTGGAGTTGACGTTGCGGCAAGCCCAAGCATACAGGGTAATATAGGATTTGATGAAGAACGTTTTGATCAAGGTTCATTGTCTATGCCTGGCACGCTCAGCATAGATGCTGATTCAGGCTGGATCACTGGATTCCTACCTTCACAGGTCGCGGCATCTACGACATATGAATTCCTTGTAAAAGTATTTAAAAGAGACTATCCTGAATATACCACAGACAAACTATTTTCGCTAACTATACTTGGTAGCCTTAATAATACCGTTAACTGGCTTACTCCCAGTTATTTAGGTTCGATCGAAAACGGATCTGTTAGCGATCTATCTGTAACTGCATTTAGCACGCAGGGCAAACAGGTTTACTATATCTATACTCCAGGAGCATATTTAAATTTACCACAGGGTCTTAGACTGCAACCAGATGGATTAATCAGTGGACGTGTGAGCTTTGAATTGTTTAGCTTAGATGCTGGTTTAACTACATTTGACAGCGATTTCACCGGTAATCCAACTACTACGTTTGACCAAACTTATCGATTCAGTGTCGATGCTATTACATTTGACGGCACTGCTTCAAACACACGTGTGTTTAGTATCTATGTCAGAGGTCGAAATATTAAACCTTACGAAAATCTCTATTTAGAAGCTGCGCTTAAACCTTATCAGAGATTAGAGTTCCGTAGCATTACCCAGGATCAATCAGTATTTCCACCAGATCTGATTTTCCGTCCTACTGATCCTTGGTTTGGAATCAGTGATACGATCAGGACCTTGTTCTTGCCTGGACTAAGTCCGACTACCATGAGCACCTATGTGACTGCTCTACAGACCAATCATTTCCGTAAGCGTTTGCTTTTTGGTGATATTAAAACCGCAGTAGCACGCACAGATGGGGTCTATGATGTGATAGAAAATGCCACAGGTGATGTGATCGGCACATATAATATCTATACCACTACTTTTGTTCCAACTGATTTTAGCAGAGGATACACGGTATTGTCTAATGCAGTGCCAAGCGGAACCACAGTAGGCGATCAGCATATTAAATATGAAGTTGTATATTTAGATGTGTTAGACGAAAATAGTAATGCACAAGGTGATGCACCTGCAGATACTATAAATCTATCTGGTGTTATAACCAATCCATACCTTGATAACGGCAACAGTTTTGTTATAGCTAACCCAAATGCATTTAATAATATGCGAGATGCTGTGATTAATTCTGTAGCTTATGCCAACAAGGGTGCGCTACCTGATTGGATGACCAGCACACAACCCAATGGTAAAGTATTAGGATACACTCGCGCAGTGGTATTGACTTACACCAATCCTGGTGCAGGCGAAACCATAGCATGGAGATTAGCACAACGAGGCTATGACCTTAACGAACTTAACTTCACTGTAGATCGTTACATATTAGACAACAATTATAGTGCTAATTATGATGTTGCTGCAAATGCATTTATTACCAGCACAGAAACAACTTTTGATAGATATCCAGCATTATTGAGCATTTTCAAAAACGTTGGCACAGTCAACTATGCAGTTAACACAGCGTTTGAAGACATCAATGAACGTGCAGTATCAACTATTATCAGCAATGGTGGACTTGACGGTATTACCAGTTTCAGAACTGGGGACACTTTGGTATTCTTTGAACAAGAATACAGTTCAGGACAGGACATAGGTGATAGTTACAATCAAGGATGGACTAATACCACAGCACCATGGGATGATCCTGACGTAAACGATGCCGACTGGGATGCCAATGGCACGCAGGGTTGGGATGCCGCTAATTATGTTCCAGGATACAATGAATGGATCTCAAGTAAAGTTACCAGTGGTGGAAATGTTACATATAGCGTAGCAAATCAACGCATGAGTATCTGGCGAATACAGATTGATGATCAGGGGTTCCTGAGACTGAGTTTAGCTAATGCTACTGCCACAGTAACCAGCATATCTGCTAATACTACAGGATACGGTTCTAATGTTCGTGTAAGCACCACAGCCAATGTATTTGTGGGCATGAAAGTTGTAGGCACAGGATTTGCTAATACAAGCACAGTCACTGACGTAATAGGGGCCAACGTGGTAATATGGCCGGCTTCGACAGGCGCAGTAAGCGGAACTATTACATTTATGCCTACCCTTAGTTATAATCAAACCTTGTATGTGAGAAATGGGCTTACACATGGTGGCGTGAACATCTACTATGACCCAATCATCAAAGAGAATAAACTAATACCAAACTTTAGTAAAATACCGCAACAGATCGAAAATACGGTTACTATATTTGACGGCAATGGAACCAGATTCTTTGACTACAGAGATACCTATGCTATACCAGAACAAGGTGATAGTGCGCTGATATTCCCGAGGATAAACGTTTTTGATTAAGTTTTTTAGGTTGGAAAAGCAGTAATAAATACACTTGTAGTCTGATAAATAAACACATAACGAGAGATTTTTAAATGAGTAATATTAATCCACAAAACATTGACGGTACGTATCCTATAGCAGGCCAGGACAATAATAGCCAAGGATTCCGTGATAACTTTACTAACACAGTAAATAATTTCACGTTTGCGGCTGCTGAACTGCAAGATCTGCAGACTTATGCCTTATTGGCTGCTCCTTTGGGATCTGTTGGACAAACAACTACTGAAAACAATAATACTATTAATTACACTATCATCAGTGAGCCACAATTCAAGAAAGTAGTTGAAACTACTAAATTCATTGGCAATACCAGTTCGGGTGCTAGTTTTGAAGTTGATTGGGCTCAGGGGCATTTCCAATCAGTTGGTGTTACCAGCACAGCAACTATGAGTTTTGCCAGCACTTGGCCTACCACTGATTTGCACACAAAATTAAGACTACAGGTTACATCATACGGTACAACTGCTATCACGTTACCGAGCGAAGTTAGCCAAAATGTTAATAATATCCAAGGCGTTAGTGCCAACGTTTTAACTATCGGATCTGGTGTTTATCAATTTGAATTTTCTACCAAAGACCAAGGTGCAACTGTAGCTATTAGAGACCTATGGCGCAATTATGATGCTCCGATTGACTTTACTAATTTAGTAGTAAACGGATATGCCTCTATCGCTGGTAATTTATTAGCAGGACTATCACGTTTCGCAGCTATTAACTCAACACCAATTGGTAATGCTACACCAAGCACAGGTGCATTTTCAACTCTATCAGCAACTGGTAATGTAACACTTGCAGGCGGCAGAGTTGACACTGGATATCAAATCAGTGCTCCAACTGCTAACGTTGCTGTTACAGCAGTGCCAGGCAAGAGTCGATTATTATTAACACCTACAGGCGTTATTATCAGTTTTGGTGCTAACGTAACACTTCCAGGTGGCAACGTAGATGGAACTACATTCTCAATCAGTTCAAATGTAGCGACAACTTTATCAGTGCAGGCCAGCAACGGAACCAGTGTATCACCATATGGCAATGTGCAGTTAACAGCTGGAACATCAGCAACGTATCTATACTATGCTACAGATACCAAATGGTATAAAATAGCTTAATACTACCAAAAATCATTGACTCCTTATGCTATATCACGTAAAATATAGCATAAGGAGTTTTCTTTTATGCATCCACTAACACCAGATCTAACTAAACTAACAGACGATGAACTGCACTCTAAACGTGCAGAACTGCAAAATAGGTTGACATTTGCCTACAGAATGGGTTATAGTGATATGGTGCATCAGCTGAATTTACTCATACAAGACTACGCTATGGAAGTAGAAATGCGTAACAAAAAGATGCTGGAAGATGCACAAAAAACAGGCCGTTTAGGCGGCGACTCTGACGCAAAAGACATCACAAGATAATGAAATACGATCAATACGGCCGCGCATACACAGAAAGTAACGAATTGTGTAACTTACTGTATACCAATCCAGATCTGGATCTGAGCCTATTTTTAGTTGAAGATCCGCAAGAATTTAACAAAAGTCGTAGTGAATTACATGCAGATGTGCCTAATTTATTTGGCTATGTCACATTAGCAGATAGTATTGAAGAATTTGATAGTCGCTTTCAAACTAAATGGCACATGCCTGATGAATATAAAGAATTAGATATTGCAGAATATGTTCTTGGTTTATGTAATTCTGATCATGAGTTACAGCGTGTTGGGCAAGAATTATTACTGTTCCAAGAGCGTGATCTATTTGATTTATTACGCTATATGAAATATTTGGTAGACACCCTGCGTAAAAATAACGTAGTTTGGGGAGTAGGTCGAGGATCAAGTGTAGCCAGTTATGTATTATTCTTGATAGGTGTGCATAAGATTAACAGCCTTTATTATAATTTAGACATCGAAGAATTCCTTAAATAAATACCTATATAATAGGAGAACTAATATGGCAACAAATCACAGAACAGCAAGAGGTCTTCCAATTGACATGGATCGACTAAGATTAGCCAACGAAACTACTATCGCAGTAGGCAACATGAAAACCAATGCTCGTGGTGACCAATTGGGACAAGGCGGCAAAATTATCAAAACTCGCGCACAGATCATGAACGAAAAGAATAAATTACATGGTCCGATGGCAGATGATTTTGAAGTTTTAGAATCTGCAGATGCAGTGCCAGAACCAGTTGTAGAAACACCACAAAAACCAGTTTTGCAACCTACAGTCGAACATGATACTCCTGTAATCGAATCCAGTTCTGCACCTGCTTATGTAAAACCACGCGGTAGTTTTGCAGACAGTGTAGCCAAAGAAACAGAAGTCACCCAAGAATTATTAGATCCTTCAGTAATCCAACCAAATAAACCCACAGGTATCCAACGTATTTAAGGAAAGATATGTCAGCATACGACGCTAAGAAAATCAAATCAATCAGACCATTACATGATCATGTTTTAGTTACGATGAATTTCAAAGAACGTGTCACACGTAGCGGGATTATCATACAAAGCACAGATGGTAAGTTAGAAGGCATACATGCTCGTTGGGGTCAGGTTTATGCTGTTGGCAATGATCAAAAGGACATTCGTCCAGGGCAATACATATTAGTCAAACACGGTCGTTGGACACGTGGAACCTTAGTCGAAGATCAACAAGGCGAGAAAACTATTCGCCGCATCGATAACGCAGATATCCTATTAGTCAGTGATGAACCGATGCAGGATGAAACTCTCGGCAATGGCCTATAATTGGAAGACGAAGTAAAATACGTTCCCCACGAAGTAGTAAGAGCAATCAGAGAATTGGCACGAAATGCCAGTAGTCCATATTCTGATGGATTTAGTGCCTGTGCTTACAAACACGATCTTTACGTATTAAAATGTTTTATTGAAGACATGTATAAAAGCTGTCCAGATTTCCCACAGCAAGAAGCAGAATGGGAACAGGTTCGATTAATGGAGATACTCAAAAGAAAATGATATTCATAATACTTGCAATCTTTGTTGGCTTATGCTACTATGTATATAAAATGCCAGGCGGATGTCACGGATCGTGTGAACAAGGCCGTAAATCATGTGATTGTAAGGATAACAAATGAAACAACTTTGGGTAGAACAATATCGTCCACGCGACATTGATGGATATGTATTCCGTGACGAAGAACAACGCGAACAGGTTAAACAATGGATTAAAGCAGGCACAATACCACACTTGTTATTTTCGGGTGCGGCGGGTATTGGCAAAACAACATTAGCCAAGATCCTTATCAATGCCTTAAACATAGACCAATATGACATATTGGAAATCAACGCATCTCGTGACAACGGCGTAGAATTTATACGCAGTAAGATTGAGGGATTTGTTAGCACCATGCCATTTGGTGCATTCAAAGTAGTTCTATTAGATGAGGCTGATTACCTGTCAGTTAATGCTCAAGCAGTATTGCGTGGGCTCATGGAAACCTACAGTGATACAGCTCGTTTCATAATGACCTGTAACTATCCACACAAGATTATCCCAGCACTACACAGTCGTTGCCAAGGTTTCCATATTGAGAAAGTTGATCACACAGAATTTACAGCACGTGCGGCCACAGTGTTAGTTACAGAAGGTGTAGACTTTGACTTAGACGTATTAGACAGCTATGTCAAAGCCACATATCCAGACCTGCGTAAATGCTTGAACTTATTGCAGATGAACACCGTAGAAGATAAATTGAAAACACCAAGTGAAACTGGTGCAGGCACAGCAGATTACAAACTGGCTATGGTAGACTTATTCAAAGCTGGTAAGATACGTGAAGCACGTCAACTATTATGTAGCCAGGCACGTCCAGAAGAAATGGAAGAAATCTTCCGTTGGATGTATGACAATCTTGAGTTGTTTGCTAAAACAGAAGAGCAAAAAGATGAAGCTATTATCGTTATACGCAAGGGCGCGGCTAATGCCAGTTTAGTAGCAGATCAAGAAATCAATCTTTCTGCGACATTTACGGAGTTAATGCAAATTGGCTAAGAATAATATCTATCTCGTGGCACAATATGTTGCCCGTCCTAAAAATCCTCGCAAAACAGCACAGGCAGGTTATATGGCCAATCCAGATAACGTGCAATACGACGAACGTGTGTTTGTAGCACGTGGATATCGTGATCGCTATATGCAAAGTAATGTTGTATTAGATCTCACAGAAGAAAAAGTCCTTAAAAATAGTTTCCGTGCTGAGAAAACCTTTGCGGATATTTTCAAACACTTCTACGAAGGGTTTGGTGATTATATAGATGACTGTGTAAAAACATTAAATGAAGACATCCAAGCTAAGTGAGTGCGGTGCTCGCGGATGGTTTATCGGTGATTTTGATGGGGCGGTGCATCGAACCAAAGACTTTGAAGTAACATACCAAAAGAATTCGCGCGGTCAAACAGCCAGCCACATACACAAAATAGCCTATGAAATAACCTTGGTGATCAGCGGCCGCCAGATCTGTAATGGTCAGATGTTTAGTGCGGGTGATATTTGCATATTAGAACCCGGTGATATCAGCCAAATTGAATATCTTGAAGAAACGGAAGTTGTTACTATTAAAACACCCAGCGTTCCTTCAGATAAGCACTACCTGTAGTTAAATTTCACCATAGATCGATAGAATCTCCCTCACCGCAGGATGTCTTGCGATATCTCTTTGATTAAATTCAACACCGGCTACATACTTACTCTGTTGGTATGCTTCAACAAGGCCTTTGAAACCTAGTAAACCGTTGTCATTATCACTACGGTCTGCCTGACGTGTATCGCCTGTAACAACTATCTTGGATCCTTCACCGAGTCGCGTTAGGAGCATCTTCATCTGTCCAGGAGTGGCGTTTTGCATTTCATCTGCTACTATCCAACTATCCTTAAATGTGCGACCTCTCATGAATGCCAGTGGAGCTATCTCAATTACCTGTTCTTCTAGCATGCGGGCTACTTCTTGTGGGCGATAATACTCTTGAATTACGTCAAATAGTGGTCTCGTCCATGGTTCCATTTTTGCTGTTATATTGCCTGGTAGGAAGCCGTGCCGTTCATCGTCCACTCCTACCGCTGGACGTGTTAGGATGATTTTACTTACCGTGCCTTCTTTAAATGCCCTTACACCAGCTTGCATGGCCAACATGGTTTTCCCTGTTCCGGCTGGTCCAGTCGCAAATACTATGTGTTTTGTAGGGTCTGTTAGAAGTTCAATATATGTTTCTTGATTAAGGCTTTTTGGAATTAGTGTTACTGTCTTTCTTTTTTCTACGTATTGGTTAAAACTAAGTGTGTTATCTGTTGCAAGTGCTACATTACGCATTCTACGTTTAGACATATTGCTCCCTGTTGAAGTAAATTGTAGATTAAAGGCATCTACAAAGATATTTAAGAGCAGAGAAATAGTTTTATTAAGTATAGTTTAATTCTCAAGTTTGGTGACTAAATATTAAGCTATCTTCACAAAATCCTTTCATTTCCTAATCATAAAATCTGCATAAATAATACAAAGAGCAGGATAATTATGAGCAAAATAATTTCAGACGTTATTGAAAATACTAAAGAAATATTCATGACTGATTCAGCATTAAACACGCTGTTAGATTTTGAGCGTGTGCTTGACGAGTTAGATCTTTATGTATTTAAAAATTGGAAAGACGGTGAACTCGTAGAAGGACCCATCTACGAAAAATACTTCGTAACCTGCACATTCATGTGGCCATATAAAATGATGCCGGACCCACGCGGCGGCGAGCGTTTGTTAGACTACGACTGCGAAATTTACTACAGCAAAGATCAATTGGAATATCCTGTAAAAGTCAAAGACCCAGACGATTTTGAACCAGGCACTAAAATGCCTAAAATGAAGAAAACTCCCATATGGTTAGTTAAGATCGTTATGCCTAAGAAACTCATGCAAGAAATACAGCAAGGTAGCTTGGAATTAGAATCAGCTACTCTTGACATGGAAGATGTTGAAAAAGCCTACGAAGAAGGTGATGATGTAGCACAATTTGATCAGGAACAAGAAAATCAAGAGCAACAGCAAAATGTCCAACAACCACAATTCTAAACTACTCAGAGAAAATCTTGAAATGGGCGATCTAAAGCGCCTAGTCCATGATGAACTACACATCGATGAATACAAATCAAAAATGGGCACTGACGCAGATGTCTGCGTGATCAGCTTTAAAGTCTCAGGTAAAGAACCATCAACAGATCTCGTGGGGTTTATTGAAAAAGGTTATGAATTTGTATTAGATGCTGATGTTAGTTCAGGTGAAAAAGAAGGCGGTGATTACTTGGTATTTGTAGAACTAGAGCGCACAAAAGATCTACCTGCACAGATCATTGAAATTATGAAAGATATCATGAATCTAACTGAACAAAAGTTAGAAGATTGGCGTGTGAGATACTATAAATCAGTGACTGATCACGATCTAACTGAGGAATCATTAACTAATATTATTCCGTTAACTCCTGAAGAATACAGTGCCAAATATGATAAAGAAGATGAAGAAGTAGACGGCACAGAACCTGATCCGGAAGATATTACAAAAGATTTGGATCAGATGAAAGCAGTGGCTGGTGTTCCTGTAACAACAACTGCACCAGTTAACGATTTTACGGAGAGCCTAAGAGTAGCCGCAGGACTAAAATAATTTTTGAAAGGAATCAATGATGGAAATCACAGCAGATATAATCGAACAACTCTTCCCCAAATACAAATACCCATACGATTTAGCAGACGCATTAACAGAACAATTTACCAAATACGAAATCAACACAGTTAATCGTGCGGCAGGATTCTTAGCACAGTGCGGACACGAATCAGCAGGGTTTACAGTTCTTAAAGAAAACCTAAACTATTCAGCAGAAGGGCTTAATAAGATATTTAAGAAATACTTCCCTACAGTAGAATCAGCACAGCCGTATGCTCGCAATCCAGAAAAGATCGCTAACAAAGTTTATGCTAACAGAATGGGCAACGGCCCAGAATCAAGTGGTGAAGGCTACAAGTTCCGTGGCCGCGGTGCCATACAATTAACGGGCAAAGACAACTATACACAATTTGCTAAATCAGTTGGTATGACAGTAGACGAAGCTGTAGAAGATTTAGAAACACTTGATGGTGCTATCGAATCAGCTTGTTGGTTCTGGAAAAAGAACGGCCTAAATGCTATCTGTGACAAAGACGATATCGTGCTTATGACCAAACGTATCAACGGTGGTACTATTGGTCTTGATGATCGCAAGAAACACTATGAGCACGCTAAGGAACTATTAGCATAATGTGGATTTTACATTTATTACCTGACAGTTTCTTAATATGGGTTATCAATGGCATTTGCATAGCAGGTGTTGTTGCTACTGTATTAGGATTCTTCTTAGGTTGGGTTCCGTTCGTCGGTCGTTGGAAATTACCTCTACAATTATTAGGTATTGCTCTGTTAGTAGCCGGTGTTTATTTCAAAGGTGGTTATTCAACAGAAATGGAATGGCGTGAGCGTGTTGCCGAAGTTGAAAAGAAAGTTGCCATAGCAGAAGCCAAATCTAAAGAAGCCAATACAAAAGTGCAAGAAAAGATCGTAACTAAGATAGTTAAGATCAAAGAAAAAGCCAAGGTTATTACTGAACGCATTGAAGTAAACAAAGAAGCAATCAACGCAGAGTGTAAATTAAGTGACGAAGCTATCGCCGCTTACAATGCCAGCATCATCAAGGAGAAGAAATAATGCGTAATTTATTTCTTGCGAGTCTATTGTTATTAACAGGTTGTGCTACATCAGTTCCAGTAACTATGAGTTTCCCCCAAGCACCCGAAGCACTTACTAAACCCTGCGATCTATTACTGCCTTTAGAAACCAACAAGCGTGAACTTAGCGATCTATTGATTAATACCACAGACAACTATGCTAAAGCCAAAGAATGTCATGCTAAAAGCAAGGCTTGGTTAGAGTGGTACGAAACACAACGTAAGATATTTGAGGAAGTCAAATGAAAAAACTAGCTATCGCCTTAACATTAGTTCTACTAACAGGTTGTGCAACTATACAACAAACGAGTCTGTATCGTGCATGGTACATGCCAAAGTTTGACAACAATGAATATAGTCAAATCAACAGCATCCGCACAGTGGCTAACTTAGGTGCGGCTAAATGTGGCACTCCAGAAGTCTTGCCTGTAGTAGACAGTTTGTTCTACAAGTCAGTAGAATTTAAAAATTATTCATCAAGCATTCCACACAATGAAGAAGTCGTCAAGATGAGTGGAGAACTTGCTGAGATCATCAAGGGACTAAATGAAAGATATCACGGTAAGGAAGCAGTCAGCACTGCCTATTGCACTCTTAAGTTTGGAACCATTGAGAAAAATTCCGTAACAATTCAAAACGTCATAGGAGCGAAACCAAGATGAGCACACACGCACAAGCACAAGATTTACAAGCACAATATCATGCTGGCGCACTTTCAGCAGATGAATACAAAGAATTATTAGAAGATCTTAAACACACTGCCGCAGTAAATGAAGCAGCAGGCGATTTAGCGAAATTAACACAGTTACATGAGATGTTAGATGATCTCAAATCCGTAGCTGGGTTGATCTAACTAACCCTAATAAATACTATTATAATAAAGCACTAGGAGCAAGGACAATGACATCTCAAGCAGAAAAACAAACTCAAGATTGGATGACCACTAAGTGGCGCCCGTTAATGGCTGTTACATACATGGCTACTATTTGGTTTGACTTCATCGTAGGTCCAGTTATTTTTAACATACTACAATATTACAATCCAGGTCAAGCAGTTACCAGCTGGACACCTTTAACACTACAAGGCGGTGGCTTATACCACTTGTCAATGGGTGCTATCTTAGGTATCGCAGCATTTACACGCGGTAAAGAAAAGATCGCGGAGATTGAAGCGGGAAAATCTCAGGGGTAGGAACAGCCCCGGACGTAAGTGTTCCACAGCAACCACAATGGGTTAGTGCACCACCTCCAACAACAGGATACACTACACAACAAACGTGGGCTCAACCTGTGGCATCAACTCCTGCTCCGGTAGCAGACCCAACACCTGCTCCAGCACCAGCTGGTGATTTTGGCAGTGCACCTCCAGCGTTTGGTGATGCTCCTGTAGCACCGGCACCAACAGTAGATGATCCAAATCGTCCGCTACGACGCAAAAAATAAACTACCACAGCAGTTGACATTAAATAAAAAGGTAAGCTATAATAACATAGTTTACCTTTTTTTATCAATGGAGTTTACATGGAATACGTCGAAGAGCAAGGCCCCTTATTAGAAAGTCTGGTTTATCTTAACCAAGCTAAAGTTATCGTAGAAGTTGGTGTGGCAGAAGCTAAAACCACAGATTGGTTGTGCCGTGGTGCTAAACTACGCAACGGATTCGTCTATGGATACGATCTATGGGATACACATGGGCTTAAAAATCAGTTCCAACATTGGTCCTCAAAAGAAAAATGTGAAGAATATCTAAAGTCAAAAGGACATTCAAATTTTGAATTGACTAAGATCAACAGCAGGACTCCTGAGTTCCATGAACTAATCAAAACCAAACATCCAGTAATTGACTTGGCATTTATCGACGGATGCCATAGCTATGATGGTATCAAAAATGACTTTGATGCTATCTACCCACAGTTAAGTGAGTGTGGGGTTATCGTATTCCATGACACCATGAGTATCGATGGTTGCAGAGAATTCATGATTGACTTACGCACCAAGTTCTGGGATGGCACGTTTGACCTTATTACATTCCCATGGGGTAGCATGTTTTACAGTGATGGTAATGTTGTTAATCGCCGCACAGGAATTAGCGTGTTAGCTAAACGTAGTTTCGCTACATTAGATTTACCAATCGACGAACAATGCAACTTAGACGAACACTTCCAAGACATTTACGTTAAAGAAGAAGAGTGGTACGAAGCTGAACTCAAGCGAGCTCAAAAAGCTAAAAATAAATAACTTGACAAGAAACAAATTTTCTTGTAATATACTAATATGGCTAATGCATACGAAACGCTGGGTGTGCCTAAAGGGGCATCCGACGAAGAAATTAAACGGGCTTATAGGAAACTAGCGAGCCAACATCACCCAGACAAAGGGGGTGATACTAAACGCTTCCAGGAAATACAATCAGCTTATGAAACGCTGAGTGATCCAGTTAAGCGACAACAGCACGACAATCCAAATCCTTTCCAACATTTTGGTGGCGGCGGCCCGCACGGTAACCACTTTGAATTCCATTTTGGTGGCAGTGGTCCAGAAGATATATTTGCCCAATTTTTCCAAAGCTTTCCGGGAGGCCATCCATTTAATAGGCAGCATCAACCTCGCCGCAACAAAGACCTGCGTGTGCAACTCAGTGTTAGTTTAGCCAGCACACTTGAACAACAACGGAAAACTATTTCAGTCCAGACGACCAAAGGTGATCGCTATAATGTAGATGTTGATATTCCGCGCGGAGTAAGCAACGGAACAACTATCAAATATGGACAAATGGGCGACAACATGTTTGACACCTTGACAAGAGGTGATTTGTATGTTATAATTACTGTAGAAAATGACAATCGTTATGAGTTACATGGTATAAATCTCGTCAGTAATTTAGAAATAGACAGCATAGATGCCATGTTAGGATGTGAAAAAATTGTTCAGGGTATTGACGGAAGGGAATACAATGTTAAGATTCCACAGGCTTGCCAATACGGTATGAAATTTGGTCTGCAAGGTCAAGGATTATATCAGATGAACAGCAACATCCGAGGAGATTTAATCGTTAATGTCGTAGTTAAAACTCCCGTGTTAAGTGAACAACAATTAAACATACTTAGAAACATTAGATCAACCAACTAAATATTTTTATAAAGGACTTATCTTGTCAGACATGCGCTCAAATCCTGAGATAGAACAGATCATTAACAATGCTTGCCAGTTGGCCAAAGACTACAAGCATGAATATGTTACTCTCGAACATCTGCTGATCGGTCTAATAGAATTTCCCTCGTTCCATAAATTATTAGTAGAATATGGTGTGGAAGTAGACGAACTACTCCGTGATCTTTATGATTATATTGGTCGTCAGGATCATCTCGCGAATATAGATGATGTAGAAAAACAACCACAGCGCACTCATAGCTTAGAGCGTGTGTTTAATCGTGCATTTACGCAGGTATTGTTTAGTGCCCGTGAAGAAATGTTGCCCATTGATTTATTCCTTAGCATTAGCCAAGAACCTAACAGCCATGCTGCATATTTCTTGCTCAAGTGGGGCATCAATCGCAAACAATTAGTTGAATATTACACACAAGAAAACGCAGATCGATTCCACAGAGCGAAAAAAGTTGAAGGTGGCAAAAAAGATTTCGCTGATAAGATTCTTGCAGAATATTGCACAGATCTAAACAAACAGGTCGCAGAAGGTAAGATCGATCCTGTTATCGGTCGTGCATACGAACTTGAAGAAATCGCACAAGTTTTAGCACGTCGCACTAAATCAAATGTGTTGATGATCGGTGATCCTGGTGTGGGTAAAACTGCGATCGCAGAAGGACTTGCACATAAAATTGTCAATGGTGAAGTTCCAGAATATCTAAAACCTTACACTGTATATAATTTAGAAATCGGTAGTTTATTAGCAGGTAGTAAATACCGCGGTGAGTTTGAAGAAAAACTCAAAGATGTATTAAGTGCCTTAAATACTAAAGGTAACACTATCTTGTTTATTGACGAAGCGCATCAGATGCAGGGTGCAGGTGCAGGTGGATCAAGTAGTGTAGACTTTGCTAACATGCTTAAACCGGCGTTAGCTAAAGGTAATATCAAAGTGATCGCTTCAACTACATTCGAAGAATATACACAATCGTTTGAAAAAGACCGTGCCCTAATGCGCCGTTTCTACAAACTAAACATTGACGAGCCAACTCCACAAGTAGCTAAAGACATCTTATATGGTCTACGCCAACACTTTGAAAAATTCCATATGGGTATCATCGAAGATGATGCTATCGAATCAGCAGTAGATCTTTCAGTAAGATATCAAACAGACAAACGCTTGCCAGACAAAGCTATTGATCTTATTGACATGAGCTGTGCTCGACTAAAGATCAAGAATCCAGATTTCATTGTTACTAAGTTAGATATAGTTGATACTATTAGTAAAGCAACTAAGATTCCGAGAGAAAATTTACTTAGCGAAAAGGCTAAAGACAATCTTATTAATTTAGAATCTACGATCAAAGATAAGCTATACGGTCAAGATAGTGCTGTGGATCAGGTATTAGAAAAAATCTATGTGGCCAAGGCAGGTATGAAGGCACATAATAAACCAGTGGGTAATTTCTTATTCTTGGGCCCAACAGGCACTGGTAAAACAGAATTATGTAAGTTGCTTTCAGACTCACTAAGCATGAAACTTCTACGCTATGATATGAGTGAATATCAAGAAAAACATGCTATGGCTAAACTTATTGGTGCGCCTCCAGGCTATGTTGGTTATGAAGATGGTAACTTGGGTGGTGGTTTGCTAATCAGCGATATCGAACGTAACCCACATGCAATCATCTTAATGGATGAGATTGAGAAAGCACATCCTGACATCAGCAACTTACTATTACAGATCATGGATGAGGGAACTATTACTGGATCAAATGGTAAAAAAGCAGATGCACGTCATTGTATCCTTATCCTAACTTCAAACTTAGGTGCAGCCGACGGTGAGCAAAACGCTATTGGTTTTGGACGCAGTCAGGTTAAAGAAGGCACAGATGACGAAGCCGCTAAGAAATTCTTTAAACCAGAGTTCCGTAACAGACTTGACGCTGTAGTTAAATTTACAAAACTTGATAAGATCTCAATGAAGAAAATTGTTGTTAAATTCTTAAATGAGATGAATGAACTATTGGTAGAAAAATCAATAAAAGTCCATGCTACTGAAGCATTAGTAGATCAGCTGGTTGAAGTAGGATTTGATCCTGCTATGGGTGCAAGGCCTTTAGCACGCAAGATTAATGAACTAATCAAAGTTCCATTAAGTAAGAAAATTTTATTTGATCATGTAGAATCAGGTAGTATTGTCACTGCTGATTGGTCAGACGACATTGTTAAATTTAGTATTATGCCTCCTGCATTAGATCTATTAGAAAATAAGACTGTTGACGAAAACGGTTATATCGTAGTAGAATAATTTTATAGCTGACTTTGTAAGCCGATAAATAATATGAGTATATTATTAAGGAATCACAGTCATGGCTAAATTGCATGAAGAAGTATTAGTAATTAAAGTGAGTAAACTGTTAAAAGACAGCGAAAGCACATCAGAGATTATCAGCAATGAAGTATTGCGCAGTCTCGAAGAAGTAGTAGGCGAACTTGCAGGTGTAGGTACACTTGTAGAAATTGAACGAGCATAATTTTACATTTAAAGAGAGATTTTCGATGAGCAAACAATCAAAACGTATCAAACCTAATCAACCCAGCATGATCGCTATGGCTCCTGGCATGCAACAACCAAATATGCCACAAGGCGGGCAAACAGCTGGACAGCCATTTGACTTTACTAAAGTTCATGTGCATTTTGGTATTCCATGTTATGGTGGTATGATCACTGAGCCATGTATGACCAGCTTCTTGCGCTTTATCCTAATGGCCAGTAAGACAGGCTTACAATGGTCATTGGACACCATGGTTAATGAGTCGTTAGTTACACGTGCTCGTAACAACTTGATGGCTAAGATGATGACTAATCAGGCTGCTACACATTTTATGTTCATTGATGCTGACATCCGTTTCCAACCAGAAGCTATCTTCATGATGTTGGCCACAGACAAAGATGTTATCGGTGGCTTGTATCCTAAGAAAGCTCTACCAATATCTTATGTGATCAATGTCAAACCTGGTACACAGATCATCAATGATATTTTCCCAGTGGACACCATGGGCACAGGCTTTATGATGTTTAAACGTCACGTATATGAAAAACTCTGCGCCGCTCATCCAGAGACCAAATACGTGGACGATGTAGGTTTAGGTAAACAATACGAACCAACTATGTATGCGATCTTTGATTGTGAAATTGATGAACGTGGTCACTATCTAAGTGAAGACTGGACGTTCTGTCGTCGTTGGGCTAAACTTGGTGGAGAGATCTATGCTCATGCTAAGGTATTACTAAATCACTCAGGTCACTATGAATTTGCAGGCGATTTGTCAGTCTTAACCGGCGGCAAACCAAGCATGCCGGATATTACTCCTGCGCAAACAGCGGCAAAACAAGCACAACAATAATGCAAGAAGAAAATCTTTCTTTCCAAATCAGCCTGACAGGAACTTTCTGGGATCGACGCCCGCAGTTCTCTGTTTGGCTTGATGATCACGTGGTAACTCAAAGTGAGATAGTCAGCGAAGCAGAACAAATTGTTAAATTTGAACGCAGGATTGATGAAGGTCCACACGAACTCAAGATAAGATTAGAAAACAAGACTACCGCTGACACTGTTATTGAAAACGGTGAAGTAACAAAAGATCTGCTGTTAAACATCGATGATATTACCATAGATGATATTAGCCTTGGCAATCTTCTCTGGTCAGCTGAGTATATATTAGATAAAAAACAAATATATAAGGGCCAGGAAATAGATCACTTAGATGGGTGTGTTAATTTAGGGTGGAATGGAACTTATGTGCTTAAATTTACCAGCCCCTTTTACATCTGGTTATTAGAAAAGCTCTAAGATAAATATAGTAATACAAGAGATTACTATGTTTTTAACCCATATATTTGAAGCACGACAACCCAAACATGTGGCATTTTGCTTTGGTCGCATGAATCCTCCTACTATCGGGCATGGTAAGCTATTGGCTACTACAGCAAAGGCAGCACGTGGCGGTGATTATTGGATATTCCTCAGCCACACGCAAGATCCTAAAGATAATCCCCTCGACTACGATACAAAAGTTAAATTCGTCCAACGCATGTTTCCACGCTATGCTAAACACATAAGTTATGGTGGCTTGCGCACTATCATGGATATCGCTGGGTTTCTTTATGATCACGGTTATACTGATGTTACGTTTGTAGCAGGTGGTGATCGCTTAGAAGCTTTCCAAAAACTACTTAATAGCTACAATGGGGTAGAAGGCAAAAATGTCTACTATAAATTCAACAGTATTAGATTTGTCAGCAGTGGTGAGCGCGAAGATGGTGCAGAAGGCATAGAAGGGGTCAGTGCTACTAATGCACGAGCTGCCGCTAAAGCTAACGATATGCAGGCATTTGCACAAGCTACTGGTGCTGGACGTCTTGCTCCGGCATTGTTTAAAGCTGTGCGAAAAGGCATGGGCTTAATGGAAGATGCAGCAGGTGTAGGTGTTGTGGCTAAGAACAAAAAAATGGCTCGAGATCCTCGTTATTCAACATCAATGACAGTTGATGTTCATCCTGATACCCCGCAAAAAAATCTACGTGCATTTAAATTAGCATGAGTGAAGTAAATCTAAAAGTCCAAGTCCACTGCCTGCAACCTGGATGGATTGAACACGAAAATAGCCGATATCGTCTGTATGTCAACGACGATTTAATAACAGAACGCACTTGGGTATGGAATATGAGCACCTATATAGAAGAAGAACTGTTAGTAGATGTTCCGGAACAAGTATCACACATTATAAGATTAGAAACCATATTAGATAATCCACGTAGCCTAACGCAATTTGGTCTGCAGAATTTATATGTTAATGGATGGCCTAAACCACACTACGGTGGAGATAGAGTCCAGCTGTCATTCATGATCGGATAAATATACTATATTAGGAAATATCATGAAATCAAAAGACTTTATCAAAGAACACTATGATCACAACGAATACCACGATGAAGCTGGCATGGTTGATAACAATTTAGAAACTATCAAACGTGCCGCAGAAGAATTAGACCGTATCTTAGGCCAAGATGATAATATGGCTGAGTGGGCGCAGGAAAAATTAGCAGTAGTTAAAAGTATGTTGGTCGCTGTAAAAGACTACGTTGTGAGCCAAAAACAAGCAGGAATTGACCCTAAAGTAGACCAAGAACCTGATGAAACAGCACTAAAAATAGCCGAAACAGCATCAGCTGGTGCTACTGGAGCAGGTGCAGTTGCTACATCAATGGGCGGTGGTGCAGGCTTTGGTAAGAGCATATTCATGAGCCGTAGTGGCACAGTTAAGAAGGCTAAGAAACGATAATGGATAAATTCGTAAATCAACTAAAAATCGCATTTGCCAGCCAATATGCGTTTGCTATTAAAGCACAAAACTTCCATTGGAATGTAGAAGGTAGTGATTTCTACCAATATCACAATCTATTTGAAACTATCTACGATGAAGTATATGGCGCCATAGATGCGTTCGCAGAAAACATCCGCAAGATACAGGCCTATACTCCTGCCAGCTTATATAGATTTTCGGCACTATCTGCTATTGATGATGAAACTGAAATATTAGCCCCCGAAGCTATGATACAAGAACTCCTACGTGATGCAGAAAAGATGCAGGAAATAATGAAGGTATTGTTCGTTGAAGCTGAGAATCGTGGCGAACATGGATTAAGTAACTTCTTAGCAGATCGCCAAGATGCGTTTGCTAAACATGCTTGGTTCTTAAGAGCAACAGCAAAGGTATAATTATGGAAATGCGCGATCTATTAGAAAAGATGATGAAATTTGCCGGTGAAAAGGTAGGACAAAAACCTGGCGACCAATGGCGAGGTAGTGATAAGGCACCTCCAGGTAAGAAATTAGTAGGTGACAGCATACTTAAAGATCTCAGCAAAGGCCCAAACGCCAAATCTAAAGAACAAGAACTAGCAGAAGAATTCCAAGCATTCTTAGAAGCAGAATTCAAAGACACAGTAGACAAACGTCCGGGTCGTAAGAGCGATCGTCCACATCGCGGTCATAAAGAACAGCCACGTTACAAAACAATCAAAGCTGACGAAAGTTACATGAGCGAAAAAGATATTGAACTACAAGACTATCGTTCAATGACTAACCAAGAATTCCAAACTGCTTATGGTATGAGCAAAATGGAATGGATTAATCAAAACAAAGCATTAGTCATACAAAATCCTGATCTTAAACGTGCTTTAGGATTAGAAGAAGGTGTAGCTGATCAAATTTACACAGTAGATATTACACGCAGTCGTGGCATGGGACCAAGCACAACACGTTCAACATCAGGTACAATGGTTGAACTATTAGATTACTTCGGGTATACATTAGAAGTTGGTAAATCATACGAACACGAACGTGGTCGCTATAAGATCAACATGAATCCAAGAAACATCAACCAATTAGTTGATGCCCTAAACAAAGCCGCTACAAATGCAGCCGCTAACAGTGCACCAAGCACTTACTATAGTGTAGGCGAATCACAAGTCGCAGAAGGTGTGCCATACAAAGCTACTAATCCATATCCAGCACTACAAGATCCTATCATCGCTAAGGTAGTTAAACAGATGCGTCCAGGACTTGGCCTAGTAGGATTAGATCTGAACAACGAAGCATTCTTATACTATGCTTATGAGCTAGGCAAACAGCGTGCTAAAGACAGTTGGGAACACTACTATCCAGCTATACGTCAGGCATACATGATGGACAAATCTAAACAGGCTAAAGAGTTAGATGAAGGTTGGGAAAGTGGCCCCCCTGAATACAAAGAGCCATACGATGATGCAGATGATGCGTATGATCGTCGCCGCCAAGAAAAACTAGACATTGAAGCTGAAAAAGCTAATGCTAAACGTCCACAAGAAAAAGTCTACACACTATTAGGTCGTGGCCCTAACATGGAACCTAACTACAAATTCCCAGGTGAGTATAAGAGTCAAGAAGAAGCAATAGCAGCTCGTGAAAAGATCATGGCTGATCCTAATACCCCACACCCAGAACACATTGGTATCCATTCATACACACGTTATTTAGATCAAACCAATGAAAATAGTGCGACTACTCCACAAAATCCAGCACATGCTAAACAGATGCAACAGGATCTAAGCCAATTACAAACAGATATTCCTAACCCAGATCCAGAAACACAAGCCGCCATGATCAACAGAAAGAATATTCTAATGAAACAGGCTAAAGCGTTAGGTATTGATGAAAGCCGTGCGCATAAGATATTAGACAAATGGTTCAAGGATCGTGAACTACAAGACAAATTTGCTCGAGGTGAACTTAATATTCCTACACCACAAGAACGTCGTGCAGAGTTAGAAAAATCTAAAGCTAAAGATAAAAAACAAGTTAAAGAATACGGTGCTAATCAACCTACAGGCACAGCAGCACCTGGCAAAACAGTTAATGATCCCAAGCAAGCACAGGCAGTAGCTCAAGCCACACAGGCAATGAAATCTGCTACAGGTAGTCCAGCACCAACGACTACATTAGCTAAGGCCTTAGATACTGCAAGCCAAGGTAAACCTGTTATGGGTCAAGAAGCCACTGCACTGCAACCATTGATGAAAGATATGGCTACAGTAGCACAAGATCCAAAATTAGCTGGCTCTTTTAAGAGTTTAGTTAATCAGATCAACCAAGCACAACTTAAACAGCAACAACAAAAATAATTAGTCGTCAGATTCTTCGTAGGTAGCCACAGTGTTACCTACGGTCTGCAGATCTTTATCTAATCGCTTGACAAAAGTCTTAGCACTTGCTAATTTACCAAACATCCTAACACTGCGTTTACCATCAAGATATACACAGAATTTACCCCCTATATCTGCTTTAATTTCAGCTAACACCGACTTTTGATAACCAATTTGGCTGGTAAACACGGGATCTGCTTCACTAATAGTATCAAACCCTAACAAGATACTATCGCCCTTTTGAGCTACTCGGACCAGATTCTGTGCAAATTCTCCACTGTTATTAGCGACCCGCATGATCAGTGCCGCAGTGCGAACGTCATGTGTTTGGATAAGTCCATCTTCATCCACCCAAAAGTCTACACCTTCTTCTCTGCCATCATACGGGTCAGTGATAACTGCTAATAATTGTTCTAAATTTGCCATGATCTATGCCTTAGATTGAATATAAAACTCTATTATACAGTCAAATCGTAATGTTGTCAAGTGTTAAAAAGGTGATAAATATCTTATATTGCGAGATATCTATGCTGATAACAGAACTCTTTGCCCGCGAAAATTGGGCCACTGCTAACTATGTGCAAACTGAACAAACTCTGACCAAGGACGAATTCTTGGATCAGAGAGACCGCCTATTCAAACGCCTACAAGCAGAAACAGATCCAGCTAATCAAAAAATCATTCAGCAAGAAATCAAAAAATTAGAACAAAAGTACCAAAGGCCAACTAAATGAGTCAATCAGTAGTATACCAATATCTTTCAGCAGGTAGCTTTAATGTTACTGTGCCCAGCGGCTACAGCAATCAAGTATTAGTCTATGCTTGGGGTGCAGGTGGTGGCAGTGGAACTGGTTCACCTGGTGGTGGTGGCGGATATGCAGCAGGTGTTGTAACTATAGATGCAGGTGACAGCGTAGTTATATCTGTAGGTGGAGCAGGCGGATCTACTGTGGGTCGAACCGCGGCAGGGTCTGCTGGCGGAACTGGTAATAATCCTATCGTAGATCTATCAGGCGGCGTCGGTGCTCCAGGTGGTGACCCAGAAGATAATGACGCTGGAGGCGGTGGTGGGGGTGGCGGTGCTTCCGCAGTCTTTGTAAATGGCATTCCTATGATCGTGGCCGCAGGTGCTGG
>Ga0214919_10001443_pt1 | contig 38891 bp, 26 predicted proteins | sample LL1503_MetaG_FD_177994 | JGI IMG/M metagenome (GOLD analysis project Ga0214919, IMG submission 177994) | Freshwater microbial communities from Lake Lanier, Atlanta, Georgia, United States - LL-1503 | ecosystem: Environmental > Aquatic > Freshwater > Lake | place: USA: Georgia | collected...
GGTGACGAACGTTTCTTTTCCCGCGGCTTTCAGGCGTTGGAGAAAATAGCCAAAAGGATCGCGGCCTTGCGCGTGCTCAAGCGCGAGCTGCGTGCAACGTGGATCTGTCTCGCCGACTTGGGTCGGATAATAGTAACGCCCCGCGCCCGGACAGAGCAGATAGGTTGTGATATTGGGCGGGCACGACGCGACGACTTCGTCGATGTCGCGCTTAAAATCAGGCGAGAGCGTGCTGAACGTGCTGTTGCCATCGTTGTCGAGCAGAAGGCGCTTGGCCGGCGTGGCCGCGTCCGCGTGGACGAACAACTGCGTGAAAATACCGAGCAAACAAACAACGCGGAAAAAATAAAAGCTAGGGACGGAATTCATGGGGGTTGCGTTTAGTATCTATGAGGGAGCTGGGGGCAAGACGTTCCGTGATTTTTGTCGCCGTCACTGCCCGCCGACTTCGCGACGTTTGGCGCGGCGCGACGGAGCGAAGGTGCGTTGAAGTTCGGCAAGGTCTTTATCGCTCCAAGGTTCATCGCGGGTCGCAACGGCAGCGCGGGCGGCAGCGATGGTCTTAGGGCTAACGGGCGCAGCGGTATGGCCCCAGGAGCGGCGGACGTACGTGAGCACGCCGGCGAGTGTCTCGTCGTCGAAGGCGCGCATCGGCGGCATGATCATGTTTTGTTGCGCCTTACCAAGCAGAACGATGCGGGCGAGAATGCGTTCGTCGCCGAGCGCCCAGGTGGAATTTACGAGGGGCGGCGCGAGACCGGCAAGACCGAGGCCAGTCGGTTGGTGGCACGCGGCGCATACGGTGGCGAATTGCACGCGACCTTTTTCAAACAGCGCTTCTTCGCCGGGCGTGAGAGCGACGGCGACGGTGCTGATTTGGCCGGGTTTGCCGGGCCAGATAAGCGAAGCGAGTAATTTGGTGGCGCGCGCGGCCTCGGCGGCGTCTTTCTGCGCGGCCAAGGCCAGAAGCGATTTCGGCTCGTTGGGCAAGCGACCAGGCAACACGCGGCCATCGGGCGCGACGGGGAGGAATTGCTCCACGCCAGCCAGAAGAGCACCACGCGCCCAAGCCGGGGTCGCAGGATCGCCGAGGAGCGCCAATACACGCTCAATGCGGGGCGCAGCGCCGGAGCTCAATACCGCGGCGGTAGCGAACGCGACGGCGTTCGCTGGCGGCTTCCCGGCGATGACTTCTTCGGTAACGAGGCCGGCGACGAAATTTTCTTCGCGACCGCCAAGGCCGGAAAGCACGGCGTCCAACAAGTGGGGTTGCGCGGGTTGGGCGCGGACGAGCGCGCGGAGCGTAGCATCGGCGGCGGGCGTCTGCAGTTCGCCGAGCGTGAGAGCGACTTGTAGCCTTACGGTTGCGACGGACGATTGCGCCAGCGCCGTTAGGCGATTGAGAAGTTCGGCGGGCGCCGCAGGTTTAAAGAAATTTTCCGCAACGCGCACGGTGGCACTGAGCACGCGGGCATCGGCATCAACGAGAGCACGTTGGACCGTAGCGACATCAAGCGCGCCGAGACCTTCGAGCGTCCACAGCGCGTGCAGGCGGGCCAGCGGCGCGGGCGAGGTAGTGACGACAGCGCGCAAGGCGGGCGCAGCCGCGGGGTCACGGCGCTCAATCAGGAGACGTTGAGCGGTATCGCGCACCCAGCCGTTAGCATCGGCCAGGTGGGCAACTAGGGCGGCGGTGTTGGCCGTAGCAAGGCCGATATTATAAGCGGCTTTAGGCGCGCCGTCTGGAACGACGCGATAAATACGGCCGAGCGAAACGGGTTGCTCAAGGTTACGCGATTCGACTTGAGCGCGCAGGTAGCTAGTGACGTAAGTGCGATGCTGAATAAGGCCGCGGTAGAAATCGGCGACGTAGAGCGCCCCATCGGGGCCGTTGATGAGATTAACCGGGCGGAAGCGTTCGTCAGTCGAGGTGATGAACTCGGTGCCTTCGTAAGCGTTACGACCTTTCACGGTGCCGTCGGTCGAGGTGATCGCGATGCGTTTAATGAGATTACCGGCCGGCTCGCAGATGAAGGCGTCGCCAGAAAATTCCTTGGGGAATAATGCGCCGCGGTAGATAACCGGGCCGCAGGCGGCGGTGACGGCTAACATTTTGCCGTCGTCGTCGAGGGATTTATAGCCGCGGTTGATGCCGGTGGTGACGCGGCCGGGCCAGACTCGGAGATTAGCGGGCACGACGGCGACGTTGTTGCCTTCGGCGCTGAACGCCGGGTTGCGGCGCAAGTAGGCCGAAGGGAGCTCGTCAACGCGGAGCGGGTCGCTGTTGCTATTGTAGTAGATACGGCCGGTGTCGTCTTGAGAAATGCCCCATTGGCCGCGTGTAATGGTAGACTCGCGGGTGAATTTACCGGCGCCGGCGTAGCGGAAGCGGGCGGTGTGATTCGCGCTGTAGATCCAATTATCGAGCGCCCACATGAGGCCATTGGCGGTGTGTTCGGGGTTCACAGTCTGTCCATAGTCGGAAGCGATCTCGATTTTTTCATCGGCGATGCCGTCGCCGTTTTTATCGCGGGCAAACCACAGGTGCGGCGGCGCGGCGACCAAGACGCCGTCGTCCACAAGCGCAAACGCGCGCGGCATCACGAGGCCATCTAGAAACACAGTGCGCTTGTCCATGCGACCGTCGCCATCGGTATCTTCGAGCACAGCGATGGAGCCGATGGGAGCGTCCTCGCCTTTGCCGTCGATGTTGGGCATGTAGCCGCGCATCTCGACGACCCAGAGACGGCCGTCGGGTGCAAACGTGAGTGCGATTGGATCATGCACCAAGGGCTCGGCGGCGACGAGTTCGATGCGGAAACCTGGGGCGATCTTGAACGTTTTTAACGCGTCGCTCGGCGTGAGCACGGGCGCAGGCGGGACCTTGATGTGCGCGGCGGGTGGCAGTTGTACTTCGCCGGCGCGGTCGCCGCGTTGGGCGTGCAGCGGGGCGGCGCAAAGTGAAACAAGGAGTGCAAGCAAAGTGGGGCGGAGCGTCATACAGAAGCGAGTAAGACGATCCGACGGTAAAAAATTCTCAACTCCGAAACGCAGCCGGGTTTACCCTTGTCAACACGGGGTCCGAGCCGGAGGTTTCGCACATGAGCACCCCACTCTGGCGCAGTCCCAGCACCTTCACGTGGATTATGGTCTTAGTCTTCGGAGCTGGCCTGCCCGCGCAGATTACAGCGGCGGAAACTTTGCTTGAGGCGACGCCTTACACGCAGGGTAAAAAGACGCGCGATGGGCTCGGCGTGTATTATTTTGGCCGAGAGATCGCGCACTACATGACGCATCTGGCGGCGCCTTGGCTCGAGCGGCCGGAACGCGACAACGAGGAGCGGCCCGATCTGGTGTTAAAAGCACTCGCGCTGAAACCCGGCGACATCGTCGCAGATCTGGGCTGTGGCACGGGTTATTTTAGCTGGCGCATGGCGCAGGCGGTGGGGCCGCGCGGCGTAGTGTATGGCGTCGATATTCAGCCCGAGATGATCGAGTTGCTCGCGGAGAAAATGAAAGAGCGCGGCGTGGCCAACGTCACGGGCGTGGTCAGCACCGTTGACGATCCGAAACTCCCCCAGCCCATCGATCTGGCAATAATGGTCGATGTTTACCACGAATGCAGCCGGCCGGCGGAATTCATCGCCGCCGTCTGCCGGAGCCTGAAACCCGGCGGACGCGTCGTGTTTATCGAATATCGCGGCGAAGATTCCGCGGTGCCGATTAAAGCCTTGCACAAAATGACTGAGGCGCAGGTGAAGCTCGAGATGACCGCGCAACCGCTCGACTACGTGGAGACGTTTCGCGGACTCCCACGCCAGCACGTAATTATTTTTCGCAAACGCGCCGCTCCGTAAGACCCCGCAGCTCGACACTGCGCTACTTTCCGCAACGCTGGTGCAACATGAACCCCCGTGTGCTCCTTGCGTTTTTGGCCTTCAGTATCGCTCATGTTTTCGCTGCGACCACAGAGCCGCCGCAGGTCGAGCAATGGGGCCGGTTCGAGCTCAACTTCACCGGCCCCGCCAGCGGCAACCCGTTTATCGAGGTCGAGCTAAGCGCCCGCTTCACCCAAGGAAACACCACGATCAACGTCACCGGTTTCTATGACGGCGAGGGGCAGTACCGCGTGCGCTTCATGCCCGAGAAAACCGGCGAATGGCGGTATATTACACACAGCAACCAACCCGCGCTCGACGCAAAAACCGGCACCCTGATCGTCACGCCGCCCAGCGCCCAAAACCACGGCCCCGTGCGCGTGGCCCACACGTATCATTTCGCCTACGCCGACGGCACGCCCTACCGCCAGCTCGGTACCACGGCCTATGTGTGGACCCACCAAGGGAACGCGCTCGAAGAACAGACGTTGCGTACGCTCGCCGCCGCCCCGTTTAACAAAATCCGTTTCTGCGTATTTCCCAAAAACTACGACTGGAACAAGAACGAGCCGCCGACTTATCCCTTCGCCGGCACGCCAGCGTCGTCATGGGATTTCACTCGCTTCAACCCCGCGTACTTTGACCACCTCGAGAAGCGGATCGCTCAGTTGAGCGAGCTGGGGATCGAGGCCGATATCATTTTATTTCACCCCTACGACAAAGGTCGCTGGGGATTTGATCGCATGGATGCCGCGAGCGATGATCGCTACCTGCGCTACGTCGTCGCCCGACTCGCCGCCTATCGCAACATCTGGTGGTCCCTCGCCAACGAATACGATTTCATGAAAGAAAAGACCGAATCGGACTGGGACCGCTTTGGCCTCATCGTACAGGAAAGCGATCCGTACGCGCATCTACGCTCCATCCATAACGGCACCCTAATTTACAACCACAACCAAACCTGGGTCACCCACGCCAGTATTCAAAATGGTTCAGCCGTCGAGGAACCGGGCCGCGCCGAGCTTTACCGCGACACCTACCGCAAACCTGTCGTTTACGATGAAGTAAAATACGAGGGTGATCTCCCCCGCCGCTGGGGCAATCTATCAGCCAAAGAAATGGTGTTTCGTTTTTGGAACGGCCACATCGCTGGCACCTACGTCGGTCATGGTGAAACCTACCTCAGCCCGGCCGACGACATTATCTGGTGGGCCAAAGGCGGCATCCTCCGCGGAGAAAGTCCCGCCCGCCTCGCATTTCTACGTCAAGTCATGGCCGAGGGCCCCGCCGAAGGCATCAACCCTATCGACAAGTGGCAGGACCCTCGCTTTGGCGGCCAAGCCGGTGAGTACTACTTGCTCTATTTCGGTAAAGAGCGCCCCAATTCCTGGCGATTCGAGCTCAGCAAAAATAAACTTTCTGATGGCCTCAAATTTAAGATCGAGATTCTCGATACGTGGGCAATGACCGTCACGCCCGTCCCGGGCACCTTCGTCACTAAGAAAAAAGACGACTACATCTTTGAAGACGCCGCCGGACAATCTATCACGCTTCCGAGCAAACCCTATCTCGCGCTACGCATTAATCGCGTAAAACCGTAGGATTTGAGACAAGAATCAGCGAAATCGCGGGTTCTTTAGCGACGCTCATAAGAGCCCTAGCTTTAAAGGGTCGTTAATATTTTTTGGTGCCCACTCATTCTGAACCTTGCACCTAGCCCCGCACTAGCTTTCTTGGGCGGCGCATGCTTCTCCCCCTCCCCCACCTCCTTCGCCCGTTCCTCGCCCTCGCCGCCGTCGCCTTAGCGGGGACGTCACCTCGCCTCGCCGCTCAAGCCGTCCGCACTGGCACCGTCGCCGAGCGCTTCCAACTCCTCTGCGCCAACTGCCACGGTAAAAATCTGGAGGGTGCTATGGCCCCCTCTATGCTCGACGACGTCTGGACCAACGGTGGCGACGACGACAGCCTCGCCAAAAGCATACGCACCGGCTTTCCAGATAAAGGCATGCCCGCTTGGGGCGCCGCGATTCCCGACAAAGAAATCCGCGCGATGGTCATCTACATCCGCGAACTCCGCGCCAAGGCCGCCCGCGAAAAAACCCAATTCGTCAAACCCGCCGATTCCATGACGGCGCAAAGTGAGCTCCACGCCTACCAGCTCAACCCCTGGGTCGGCGGACTCAAAGAGCCTTGGTCCCTCGCCTTCCTCTCGCCCACCCAAGCCGTGGTCACCGAAAAACGTGGATACCTCTACCTCATCGAAAACGGCAAACTCGCGGATCGCCCTCTAAGCGGCGTGCCCGCCGTCGACACCGGCGGCCAAGCCGGTCTTTTCGACGTCGTTCCCCATCCGGATTACGCGAAAAACGGCTGGCTCTATCTCGCCTTCAGCGATCCCCAGCAAAACGCCGAGGGCGCCAAAGTCAGCCTCACGCGCATCATCCGAGGTAAAATCAAAGACGGCGCCCTCATCGACCAGCAGACGATTTACCAAGGCAAACTCGAGCACTACATCAAAGCCGGCGGCGTCCACTTCGGGGGCCGCATCGCCTTCGATCGCCAAGGTTATCTCTTCTTCACCATCGGCGAACGAGGCCAAGGCCCGCAGGCCCAAGATATCGCGCGCCCCAATGGCAAAGTCCATCGCCTCCACGACGACGGCCGCATCCCCGCCGATAATCCCTTCGTCGGTGATGCCAAAGCCGACACCACCATCTGGAGCTACGGCCACCGCAACCCGCAAGGCCTCGCCTTCCACCCGATCACCGGCGAACTCTTCGACGCCGAACACGGCCCCCGCGGTGGCGATGAACTCAACCTCGTTAAAAAAGGCCTCAACTACGGCTGGCCCGTCATCACCTACGGCATGAATTACGACGGTACCGCCATGGTCGACATCACCGCCAAAGCCGGCATGGAACAACCTATCACTTACTGGGTGCCTTCCATCGCCCCCTGCGGCGCCAACTTCTACACCGGCGATCTTTTTCCGAAATGGAAAAACCAACTTTTCGTTGCCTCACTCGCCGCCGAAGAACTCCGCCGCGTCGAAATCGCGGACAGTAAAGTTGTCGCCCAAGAAATCATCTTCAAAAACATCGGCCGCATTCGCCACGTGATTGGCGGCCCCGACGGTGCACTCTACGTGCTGTTGCCTAACCGCATCGCTCGGATCACCCCAGCGCCTTGAGGCACCGGAGAGCTAAAAACGCGCGCTCAGGCCTTATTTTGTCAGACGCCGGAGCGCCGCGTTGATTTTCACCAGGTCGCACACCTCGGGATTATAGTCAGGGCCGATCCATTCGCGCCACTCTCGGCCAAGATCCGTTTCCGGTTCGCGCAAACACGCGAGCATGTCGTGAAACGCCTCAATCCCGCCGCAATCCTCCGGCGGGCCCGCGCGTTCACCAGAGACGCAATGCGGATAACGCAGGCCCTTTTCCATCAGTACCGGTTTATCAACGCGGATATCCACCACCCAGCCCTCGGAGAAATTATAACCGTAAGTAAACGAAGCGCGGTTCTCAAGATCGAGATCCGCCAAAGTGATGTCGCGATCATCCTCAATCAGCACCTCCTGCCGCTTAAGCGGATTGCCGAAACGTAAGTCCTCAAAATTAAAAACGTGCGTCTGATAATCAAACCAGTCGAAGGCCACTTGGATGCTATCATGCAGCCGGGATAGCCACATCGATTCGCGCACGAGCAAGACTCGCCAGACGCGCGGCTCCGTACCGAGCACGGTCAGATGAAGAGGAAAAACGCGTTCCGCTTTTTTCTTTTTGGCGAGCGCTCCCGCGCCGTCTTGAAGTCCGATCATCCAGCGAACGTGAGGGTGGAATCGCCGCCGCTCAACGCTGAACACGCAGCATCCCGTGCGCTTTTACTGCACTGAGACGCTCGTGGCGGCTAAATTTAGAAGTAATACGAAGCACTCACCCCGAGTTGACGTGGATCGGCGCGGGCTTCGTAGCGGGTCTCGATGTAATCAGGATCGGAGTTGCCGAAGAAGAATACGCGTTTCTCGTAGCGCGTGTTGAGTAGATTTTTTTCCCACACGGTAAACCTCCATTGCTGCCACGCGTAACCGAAGCTGGCGTTGTAGAGATGAAACGCGCGGCGGGCCTCGTTTTGGTTGTTGGAGTCAAACTGCGTGGCGCGACCCACGATCTCGGCGTGGGCAAAAAACCCTGCCATAGCTGCGCGGCGGAAATCCGTGCCAAGCGTATAGCCATAGCGCGGGGTATTCGCAAGGCTGCGACCGCCTCCCGTGTTGCCGTTAGTGAGCTTGAACGGATCGAGCTGCGAATTCATCTGCGCGAGCGTACCCCGGAATGACCACGCCGGCGTGACCGCGTAGGCAGCGGCGGCCTCGAAGCCAGCGATATGGGCGCTGCGGCCGTTGGCGGTGAAAAAGCGATAGTTGCCGCCGAAGCCGGCGGAGTCGCGCACCTGCGGGTTGGCTCGATCAAGATAGAATGCGGTAATTTCAGCCGTGAGCCGGTGGTCGAGCGCATGGCCGCGAAAACCGGCTTCGTAGTTCCAGAGTTGCTCGGTGCCATAAGTCAACGGATCGGCGGGCGGGCTGATGCGGGCATCAATGTTGATACCGCCGGCTTTGTAGCCACGCGTGACGGAGGCAAAGACAAGTACGGCAGTCGTAAGATCGTGCTCTAGGGTAACCTTGCCACCAAGGAGCGTATCATCGAAAGACGGGCGGAAGGTAATTGCTGGATCGTAGGAGCCGCGCGAGGCGCGATAGCGGGTCTTGGTGCCGCGACCTTCGAGGTTCACGCGCTCAGTGCGGAGGCCGACGATCAAGCGTGTGTGGGCAGCGAGATCATGCGCGATCTGACCGAAGAGTGCGAAGTTGTCGGCGCTGTAACAGGTATTGAGACCGCGGAGGTCATAAGGATCCTTATTGATGTAGGCGCTGGTTTCTTCGGTGTTGGAGAAAAACGCGCCGATCGTCCAACGATCAATCCAACCGAGCGCGGCGCGCGTGGCGGCAGAATCGAGGCGAAGTTCTTGATTGAAGACCGAGCGCGTACGCCGGAGATCGCTGAAGCCAGCATACGACACAGCGGTCCAATCGTCATCGTAAGAATAAACCGATTGCACGCGACTGCCGCCGGTGACGGATGTGAGACGTGAGCCGGCCAGACCCGAGTAGGTGCCGCGGAGGCTGGCGGCGGTGGAGCGTTGCTCGTCGCGGCCGGGTTGGTCGCTGAAGGTGCGCCGGCCGTTGTTATCGAGGGCGAATTCATCGAAGCCGTTATTCACATCCGAAAACAAGACGGCGCCTTCCCAGCGCCAGGCGGGCGAGAGCACGGCGGTGAAGCGGAGGCGCGCGGTGAATTCATCGCGGGCGTTGGTGTCACGGTTGAGAGTGACGTTGTGGCGGAATCCGTCGCTGCGGCTTTGGTGCACGGCGAGGCGCACCATGATGCGCTCGGGATTGGCGGCGACGAGCGGCCCACCAAGAGCGAAACCACCTTCGCGCAAGGCGTCTTGGCCGGCGTTGGTCTCGACGCGACCCGTCCAGAACGGAGTCGGGGCGTTGGACACGAGCCGGACGACGCCGCCCGCGGCGTTGGCGCCAAAGGCCCCAGCCTGCGGCCCGCGCAACACCTCGACTTGGCTCACATCGAACGTGCCGCCGAGCGAACCGAGGCCCGTGAAATCCATGTCATCGACCATGAAGCGCACGGCGGAATCGGGGGTTTCACCCTCGTATTGGGAATTTTCGCCGATGCCGCGGATTTGTAAGTAACGCGGCCGCGAGGTGCCGCCGGTCCACGTGAGATTCGAGATCTGATCCACCAGATCGCCAAAGTGCCGTACGCCGCCAGCCTGCAGCGCGGCATCGTCAAACACTGTAACACTCGCAGGCAATTTCGCCAGCGGCGAAGCCCAGAGATCGGCGGTGACGAGCACCGGCGTAAGTTTGACCGCCGGCGCGGATGCCGCGGGAGCGTTCGCTTGCCCGTAAACGAGGGCACTCGCCGACAAAGTCGCGATGATCGATAGGAGGATTCGGTAGGCACGTTTCATGATAAATGAGGCCCGTCCTGAACTGACTCCCGAAAAAAGGGGCGCAAGTCGCACCCTTAAAAAAGGCGCAATCCGCGCCTGCTGTTTCCTTCGTCGGCATGATCCGTTCAGGTTCGAAGGGTCCAGCGGCCGAATCGCGCCGCAATCTCAGTCTTCCGCGGAAGACACCCCTACAGGCGATGCGGAAAAAGCGGCGTCACGCACCAACTGGCAAGAAAAACTTTTAAACACATCCAGCCGCCTAAAAACACAAGAGCCGCCCCCGATGAAGGAGCGGCTCGTGTAACCTAACACCAAGCAAACCGTATAGAACAACTAACCTGCATCGTCTTACCAGGACGATGGTGACTACGGGGAGATAGATGCATCAAAAATCAAAACGCTCAAAAAAATCTAAAATAAATTGAGCACTTCAGTTTCCCGCGTGAGCGCCCTCAAAAAACACGAAAGCCGCCCCGTTTAAGGGACGGCTCTTGTGACCTAACACCAAGCAAACCTTAAGAACTAATAACGACCAGCGTCTTACCAGGACGTGGCTAACTGCACGGAGATAGATGCGGGCAGGAGCAAAATGCTCAAAAAAATCTCAAAAAAACCTAACTCACTATCGGTCAGTCTTTAAAAATCGAACGAGCGAGCGTTTCGGATGCTTCTGGAGCACCAATTACTGACAATTCCCCCTCATTTCCAGCCGGACGAGGCGTGTGCGTGAGCGGATAACGAAATTGCTGGCCCTCGTAATTACGGAATACGACCTCAGTATCGGTGATTTTTTCGACGTAGTCGGGATTGATCGGCACCTTGCCCCCGCCGCCCGGCGCATCAATCACGTACTGCGGCACAGCGTAACCCGTCGTGTGGCCGCGCAAGGCCCGGATAATCTCGATGCCTTTACGCACATCGACTTTGAAGTGCGCCCCGCCCGTGATCAAATCCATCTGATAGATATAGTAGGGCCGCACTCGCATCCGCAACAAGCGGTGCATCAGCGCCTTCATGATTTCAACGTCGTCGTTGATGCCTTTGAGCAAAACCGTCTGGTTGCCAAGCGGTACGCCGGCGAACGACAAGCGCTCGCACGCTGCCCGCAGCTCCGCCGTAGCTTCCTTCGGGTGATTAGTGTGGATACTCATCCAGATCGGCCCGTGTTTTTTGAAAATCTCACACAACTCCGGAGTGATGCGCTGGGGTAAAAATACCGGGATGCGCGAGCCAATCCGGATAAATTCTACATGCTTGATCGCGCGCAACCGCCCAAACAAATGATCCAGTTTTTTATCCGAGAGTAGCAACGGATCACCGCCCGAGATCAGCACGTCACGGACCTCCGGATGGTTTTCAATGTAACGCAGCCCTTGCTCAAACTCAGGGTGAAAATTGTAATCCTGGGCGTTGGAAACTAGGCGGCTTCGCGTGCAATAGCGGCAATATGCGGCGCAGCGATCCGTCACCAAAAATAAGACTCGGTCCGGATAGCGATGCACCAAGCCCTGGACCGGAGAATGTTCGTCTTCACCGAGCGAATCGAGCGTCTCTTCCTCGCTGAGAATCGCTTCACCACCCCGCGGAATCACCTGTTGGCGGATCGGACATTGCGGATCATCGCGGTCAATTAGGTTAAAAAAGTAAGGCGTGATCGCCAGCGCGAGTTTGTGGCTGGCGAAGAGGCAACCCGCCTTCTCGTCGGGCGTCAGCGTCATGTGCTCCTCGAGTTGGGCGACACTGGTTAGGCGGTTCTTGAGCTGCCAAATCCAATCGTTCCAGTCGCTCGCGGGGACATGTTGCCAGAGGCCTTGGCCTTCATACCAGGCGGAACGGTCTTCGGTGTAGGGCATCGATGGTGGAGAAAAGTGACGATTAGGTGCCTAACCATCGCTGTCAAATGGCCAACGCGATTCCTCGAAATTCACCCACAGCCCGCCCGCACGAAATTTTCTGCCTGAAGTGACCCGTCGGCACACAAAACCCTTGGCACGGGGCACACGACGTCTTTTCGTTCGACTTTAATGTCCCCGTTCAAACCCGGAGTCCTAGCCCTTGAAGATGGCAGCGTGTTTCGCGGCCGTGCGTTTGGCGCCGCCGCCACCATCGCCGGCGAATGCGTTTTCAACACCTCCATGACCGGTTATCAGGAGATCATCACCGACCCGTCGTACTTCGGCCAGATCGTCACCATGACCGCCGTTCAAGTGGGTAACTACGGTCTCACGCCCGCCGACGAAGAATCCTCCGGCCCAAAGTGTGCGGGCTTCGTCATCCGCGAACTTTCGCCCGTCGTCTCCAATTGGCGCAGCGAAATCTCCCTAGACGCCTACCTCGAAAAAAACGGTATCCCCGGCCTCGCCGAGATCGACACCCGCGCCCTTACCAAAAAACTCCGCGTAGACGGAGCGATGAAGAGCTGCCTTAGCACGTTGCCCCTCTCCGACGAAGAAGCCGTGAAACTCGCCCGCTCCTGGCGCGACATGGCCGGCTCCGACTACGTCAAGGACGTCACCTGCAAAGCCCCCTACCTCTGGTCCGCGAGCGACGCCTCGAACTACAACGCCGCATACCTCCCCGTCGGCACCACCTTTAAAGCCCCGCCCCCGCCGACCAAGCGCTTCAAAGTCGCCGCTTTCGATTTCGGCGCAAAACACACTATCTTCCGCAAACTCGTGCGCCACGGTTTCGACGTCCACGTCTTCCCCGCCACGACCCGCGCCGAAGAAATCAGCGAGCATAAAGTCGACGCCGTATTCCTATCCAACGGCCCCGGCGATCCCGCTGCCCTCAGCTACGTCCACCAGACCGTAACCAAGCTGATTCCCGATTACCCTATTTTCGGCATCTGCCTCGGCCACCAAATGCTCACGCACGCCCTCGGCGGTACGACCTTTAAACTCAAATTCGGCCACCGCGGCGGCAACCAACCGGTGCAAAACCTCGAGACCGGAAAAGTCTCCATCACCGCCCAAAACCACGGTTTCGCCACCGACCCCGCCAGCCTCGAGAAAAACGGCGCCAAGGTCACTGAGATTAACCTCAACGACCACACCGTCGAAGGCCTGCGCCACATCAAGCTCCCAGTCTTCAGCGTCCAATACCACCCCGAAGCCGCTCCCGGCCCAAACGACGCCGACCCACTCTTCGTCGACTTCTACAACATGGTCGCCGCCCGCAAAGCCGGGAAAATCTAATCTCTCGGGCAGGTCGTAGCCGACCCGTCAGATTAAAAAAATCACGCCTGCTCGGCCCTCAGCCGAGCCAACGCTCGAATTTCTGCGCGTCCTCCGTGGTATCGACGCCAATCGTCAGATCCTCCGTCAACCCGCACGCGATGGTATAGCCGTTTTCAAGCACGCGGAGTTGTTCCAGTTTCTCAATCTGCTCCAAACGACCGACCGGTAAGCTAGCAAATTTCTGCAATAAGGCCGCCTTGTAGGCGTAAAGTCCGAGATGCCGGAAGCATGGATTCGCCCGGACCCAGGCATCGTCCACCCGCCCGCCCAAATCCCGCGCATACGGGATCGGCGAACGCGAAAAATACAACGCCTGCTTTGCCCCCGGCGCCAAGACGACTTTCACCTGATTCGGATTCGCAAAGTCCGCCGCCGTCGTGAACGGAGTCGCCAACGTCGCCATATCTGCAGGTCCCGCAATCAAGTCCGCCAACGCCCGGATCTGCCGCGCCGAGACCAACGGCTCATCCGCCTGAACGTTGATCACCCGGTCGGCACCGATCACAGCATTAGCCTCAGCCAACCGATCCGTACCACTGGCGTGGTCAGGGCGGGTCAAAATCGCCCTAAACCCCCGCGACTCCACGCAATCACGCAAAAGTTCATGATCCACTGCGAAATACAAAGGGATCTCCGGAGCTTCACGCGCGATTCGCTCTGCCACCCAAAGCAGCAGCGGCTTACCCCTGATCTCGTGCAAGAGCTTGCGCGGGAAGCGGGTAGATTCGAGGCGGCAGGGAACGACGAGCGCTAGTTTCGACATCGCCCCGCCACCGTAGCGTCCGGCTTTGAGGTTGCAAGCCGAGGCAAGCATCTAGATGTTGGTCCCTCAGTCCCGCCACTCCAGTATGAACAAAAGCGACGCCACACCCACTGCCCCTCAACCCCTCACCAAGGAGTTGATCGTGCAGAACAAGATGGGCATCCACGCCCGTCCGGCCGCGATGATCGTCCGCATCACCAACAAGTTCAAAGCTGACGTCTTCGTCGAAAAGGACGAGGAGCAGGTCAACGGCAAGAGCATCATGGGCCTCATGATGCTCGCCGCCTGCAACGGCTCCAAGGTCAAGTTCCTCGCCACCGGCGAGGACGCCCCTCAAATGCTCGCCGAACTCGAGGCCCTGTTCGCCAAGAAATTCGACGAGTCCTGATCGCCTACCCTTACGCTGCGCCGCGCCTGATTTACCCATACTCCCTTTACGGCGACCCCCAAACGGTCGCCTTTTTTGTGCCTGCGTCCTTCCTGCCGGTCGGAGTCCCCGGGCACTCGCCTTCAAAGCCCGAAAAAACGCCGCGCCGTCGCCGTCGTCGTCGTCGCGATTTCCTCGACGCTCACCCCAAAAACTCCCGCAGCAAACTCCGCGGTGTTGCGCAAATACGCCGGCTCATTAGGCTTCCCCCGATGCGGTATCGGCGTCAGGTACGGGGCATCAGTCTCAAGCATCAAGCGCCCTAAGCCCTGCGCCAGCGCCGCCGCTCGCACGTTGTTCGCCGAGTTGTAAGTTAAGACCCCCGTAAACGATCCATAGCCGCCACGCCGCTGCAACTCGGCCATCTCTGCGACTCCTTCCGTGAAGCAGTGAAACACCACCCGCTCCCACGCGACCCCACTCGCATCTATCAACTCCACGCACTCCTGAAACGCCCCGCGCGAATGCACGACCAGCGGACAACTCCGCCTCCGCGCGATCTCCAACTGCGCGATAAACGCCGCCTGCTGCCACGCAAAAATCTCCGCCGCTTTCGCCCTATCCTCCTTCGGCAGATGAAATCGGTCCAAGCCGCACTCACCGAGCCCGACCGGTAGAGAGGTCACTGCACCGTCGGTCCAAAACGCCTCGATCTGAGCCACCGCTGCCGCCCAGTTGGCCTCCACCGCGCACGGATGCAGCCCGACGGTATAATGTACGCGGCCGAGATGGTCCGCCGCCAATTTCCGATAAAGCGCCCAATCCTCCGGCGAGGTCCCAATCGCGATCATCTCGGCGACCCCCGCCGCCGCCGCACGTTCCAGCACAGCGGCAACCTCGCCGCGTTCGGCGAACGATTCCAGATGCGTGTGCGAGTCGATCAAGTTCATGTTAAGAAAAAATACCGACCCGCATCACACGTGGTCCCCGTTGCGCAGCCGGGCCAAAGCTTATTCAAGCTCAGACTTTTGCCGCATTATCGCAGACGTAGTGAACCATATTGCGCCGGTGATTGTACGAGCGCAGCGCCGCGTCCTTGGCGGTATCGCGCGACTTCACCAAGTGCCGCGTGGCCGCCATGGCCGCCGCCTCTTCGGCCGCGGCGAGCGCCGAGACGCAGATCATGGCCTCCGCGCGCGCATCGAGCCGACTCACAGGAAATAATGTGTGCGTGGCGAGCCAGCGAACGGTGGATTGCAGCGGATTCATATCGATTGAACAGGGACTATGACAGTTACTTCCATCCGCGCAAGCCGCCGCAAATTCCTCCGCTCTGTCCGCAAGGGCCACCAATCATACAAATAAATCTCCAAAGGCCGCCACATCGCGACCCAACCCATAATCAGCAACCCCTCGCGTACGACCCGCTCCACCGTGCCCATCGAAATAAATTTCACGAGCTCTGATCCCGCCAAACACGCCGACATAAACAACACTCCTACCAACAGACTCAAACGCCCGCGCCACAACAGTTGCGAGAACTCCCGCTGTTTATGCTCCGCGCGATGATGAAAATAACTGCGCACCGCTTCGCTCACATCGAGCGTCGAGGCCGGCGCCGTCGTCAAATGAATCACCAACTTCAGCTCGTAGTGCATCGGTATTTCCGCCGCCCAGCTGACGATAAATTCCTCGGCGTTGGCATCCAGGTCGCGCTCTAGAAATGGCGAAGGATCCAGCGAATTAAACAGCTGCGCGATCTCACGCATCCGCAATTCGATCACCTTGGGCTCGGAGGTGATCATGACAAGAGCAACGCCGCGCTCCAACGACCCTGGTCAAAACCCACCAACCCGACCTGATCCGGCGCGCGCCAGAGAAACGGACGCTTCACGAGATTACCATTGCCTGCGAGTAACGCCAGCGCGGCCACCTCGGTCATCGCCGACAACTTCGCCCCGAGTCCCTGCGCTCGGTAATCCAAACCGGAAGTATTAAAAAGTTTCCGCAATTGCCCTCCCTGCGCCGCCAACATCGCCTTTAACTCCGCCACACTCGGTGGCCTCTCGCGGATCGGTTTCTCCACAAAATCCAATCCTTGCGCCCGCAACCATTTTACCGCTCGGCGGCAACTATCGCAGTTCGCGTAGGTATAAACAGTGATTATGCTCATGATTCGGTGCGCGTTTAAACGTTAACAACTCGCGTTCCAGTACCATGCACCGTCAGGCGCCCCCAGGCAACCCTAGCCTGCGCTGCGGCGGTTGACGCCGCGCCGCGCCAGATTTCATCCTAAACTCTAATGGCCCCGATTCTCGCAGTCTCCAGCCTCCGCGTCACCCGCGGCGACAACGTCATTCTCCACGGCCTCGATTGGTGTGTTCGGAGCGGCGAACACTGGGTGATTCTCGGCGGTAACGGCTGCGGCAAGACCACGCTCCTGAAAGCGCTTCTCGGCTACCTCTCGCCTAGCTCCGGTGACATCACTCTCCTCGGCCAGCGCTACGGCGAAGCCGACTGGCGCGAGCTCCGCCTCAAAATCGGCATCGTCACCAGCGCTCTCCAAGCCAGCGTGCCCGCAGCCGAGCCCACCATCGAAACGGTCATCAGCGGCCGCTACGCCCAACTCGATCTCTGGCTCACGCCTACGCGCGCCGACATCGTCGCGGCAAAAAAACTTCTCCGCTCGCTCGGCGCCCTCCGCCTCGTCAACCGCGAGTGGCAATTCCTCTCCCAAGGCGAACGTCAACGCGTCCTCATCGCCCGCGCCCTCATGGCCCGCCCGCGCCTTTTGATCCTCGACGAGCCGTGTGCCGGCCTCGATCCCGTCGCCCGCGAAGATTTTTTGCGTTTTCTCGATCGACTCGCGCGCAAAAAAAACACCCCGGCCCTCGTCCTCGTCACGCACCACGTCGAGGAAATCCTGCCGTGTTTCACTCACGCACTGCTGATGCGAGCGGGTCAGGTCGTCGCATCCGGCGCGCGCGCCCGAACGCTTACAGCATCGCAACTCTCCGCCACCTTCGCCGCGCCGCTACGTCTAACCCGACGCTGGGGCCGCTACGTCCTACGCTTCGGCAAGCGCGACTAACATTTCGGTCAGACACCCGCGCTTACCACATCACCTACCGCAATCGGCAATGAGTCGTGAGGAGTACCAGCAAATTCAAAAAGGGCATGGTAAATCGCTTGAATCAAAAGGTCTAAAAATTAGCTCGGCTCAAAAAAAACGCCACTCGGCCCTAGGCAAATAACGGCCGCACCGCCTGGCCCTTGCCATCGGCGGTCACGTAAAACGGCCGCTTCTCCACGTCGTAACCGTGATTCGCCGGGATCCCAACCGCGCGATATATCGAAGCGTGCAAATCACTCATCGTGACCGGATCTTTGATCGTCTTGCACGGACGCTCGTCGGCCGTCACCCCGTGGACGTAGCCGCGCTTCATGCCTCCACCAAACATCAACACGCTGCCAGCCGCCGTGAAATGACGGTGCATACCGTAGAATTTTGCGTCGTTGAGCACCGCGGGCACCGGCACTTGGTCTTTCACGATTTTCTCCGGTTTGCCCTCAAGCATCATGTCGCGACTGAACTCGCTCGCGATCACAATTAAGGTGCGATCCAACATTCCGCGTTCCTCAAGATCGAGTACGAGTTGAGCGATGGGCGCGTCGATCATCTGCTTCATACCGACGAGCCGCGCGTGCCCGTTCTCGTGCGTGTCCCAATTAAGAAAGGGAATATACTCCGTAGTCACCTCGATGAAACGCGCGCCCGATTCACAGAGTCGCCGCGCGAGCAAACAACCCAGACCAAACCGCCCAATCATACTCTCTTCGTATTTTGCGCCGAAACGATCGCGCGGCGCGTCGAACCGCATGCCGGGCTCAAAGCTGGGAAAATATTTCCGCGTTCGCTCCAACGGCTCAAGCGAGAGATCAAACGCCTTCGCCGCTGGCGAACTGAGCAGACGGTGCGCGTTGTCCATCGAACGCAGGAGCGAATCTTTTTGATAGCCGCTGCCTTCGCGCCCAATCGGACTGGCCGCGAGCAGTTCACGATAAAATTTCTCCCGATTAGCAAAACGACCCGGGCTCATTCCCGCCGGCGGCCTCACCGCATCCGCCGCTTGCTCGGGGAAAGCAACGTTGAACGGGCCGTACTCGCTCCCGAGAAATCCCGCCGTCGTGAACGCCTTCAACTCCTCGCCTTCACCGAGATCGAAACGTTGGCCGATGTTGATAAACGCCGGCATCGCCGGATCGAGCGGTCCGAGCGTGCGCGCGATCCAAGAGCCGATGTGCGGCGCCGCGACCGTCTGGGGCGGCACGTAGCCTGTGTGCCAATTGAATTGATGCCGCGAGTGAAGAATAAAGCCGAGGTCCGCCGCCTGCATGCCGCGAATCAACGTCCCGCGATCCATCACTTGAGCAAGATGTTCGAGCCCCGCCGAAAAATGCACCCCGTCGACGTTTGTCGGGATGGAGGGAAACGTGCTCAATACTTCGTTCGGATCGAGTCCCGGCGCGTAGGGCGTGTAGCGCTTAGGATTAAACGTCTCGGTGTGCGCCATTCCGCCTGCCATCCACAGCACAATCACGCGATCGGCTGTCGGCGCGATTTTTTCCAATTCCCCAGCCGCGAAAAGCGAACGCGGCGCACCGGCCGCGAGTGCCGCGAGCGTAGCGGTTGACGCCGATTTGAGAAAATCACGACGCGACCACAAATCGGGCCGAGCCTGACGGGCGGTGTGTTGGGCAACGAGACGAGATAGATTCATGGCAGGAGCACGCGGGTGAAATCGAGACTCAGTAGATCAGTTGAAATTCAGGTAACATCGCCAGCGCCCAAAGCAGATCTTGCACGCCCTCGGCTTGAACCGGCGAACCCAAGAGCTGCGTCGCAAACGCGAGTTCGGCCGGCGTCGGGCCACGGCTGAGAGCTTGATGATACAGCGTCGTCGCGAGCTGCGCGGGGTCTTTCGGCGCGGTCACCAGGATTTTTTCAACCCCTGTTTTCAAAGCCGCGGCGAGCGTCGCGCCATTAGTCAATTCGAGCGCTTGCAACGTCGTCGCCGTGCCTTGGCGCACGGTCACGACTTGCTCACGATTGGGCCGACCCAGCGCCAACATCAAAGGATCCGCCGCCAACAATGACGCGCGCTGCACAGGTAATTTTTCCGGCATCGCCGCCGCGAGTTCCATGAAACTCGTCCCGTGTTTCCAAGGTGCGAGTTCAACACCACCGAGTTCAAAAACCGGCCCCACGTCGGTCGTCCACGTCGCATCGGAAACAAAATCCATGACCTGGCCCTCCGCCCTAACGCGGGCGTAGAGGATGAGTCCGGCTGAGGTGTTGGCCTCGGGCGGAAATTCAAGTTGCGGCGCTTTGGGATCAAAAGGTAAGGCTTTGCCATTCGGCCCAATGACCGCGGGCGGAATCGGCGTAGCGCCTTCAGGCGTAAGATTGATCGCCATGATACTCAGCGTATTCACACCCACTTTAAATTTTCCCCGCATATCGATCAGATCCGGCCCAGCGCTTGTCCGTTTCGAGGAGGCTCCGTAAGCTTGGCCGTTGATCGTGATTGTATAACTGTTATCAGCGGCGATTGCGATGAACGCCTCCGTTGGTAGTGTCGCAAGCGTCACTTCGCGTTTGAACACCACTGCCGCTGGCTTCGTCTTGGTGGCCGCCTGGGTATTAGTCCATATCCACTTGGGCTGGAGCGGTAAAGTTACTGAAGCCAATTGCTTCAACGCGATTTCGCGATTCAACCGCGCATCGGCTTTGGCTGCATGCTCTGAACCGCTGAGCGTAAGCAATGCATCAGAAAATTGCTCAGCGCTTAGTCGACGCACGCCTGGACCACGAAACACGTAATGCTCCTCGGTCTCGCCGACGTTGACCACCGGCAACTGGTAGGCGCGCGAAGTAAGAATGCGCGTGATGGTGTGCTTAAGATCGTAGCCGTGCGCCACGAGATCCTCCGCGAGCCAATCCATGAGCTCGGGCGACCAAGCAGGTTTATCCATTTCATCGACGGGCTCGACGAGACCGTAGCCCATAAAACGTTGCCAAAGGCGGTTCACGATTGTGCGCGGCAAGCGACCGTTCGAGCGCCCGGTGATGATCTCCGCGAGTTGTCGTTTGCGGGTAGCTGGGTCCGCTTTGCCGTCGATCAACCCAAGTTCACCGTACAGAAATTTCACCTGTCCGATGTGGCCCGTGGGTTTATCGCACTCGGCGATTTCGAGTGGTCCATCCGCGTAGACACTCGCAAGACCGTAAGCGTCCTTGAGGGTATATTCGTTAATAAAACTATCGTGGCAGGAAGCGCATTTGAGATTCACGCCAAGAAACACCTGTGCAACGCCCTGTGCTGCCTGCATCGGCGGCACCATACTAGCGTTGACCGCGCCACGCCAAAGAATGCCGTTGGTAAAACCCTCGGCTTCCGCGCCGGGATTAATGAGCTGAGCAACGAATTGGTCATACGGCAAATTTCGTGCAAGCGCCGTATAAAGCCAGGAGGTGATTGGCTTGCGCCCACCGTCTATGTAGCCGGTGCCCTTGTAATCATTGCGTAACAAATCATTCCAAAACGTCAGCCAATGCTCCGCGTAAGCCTGGCGATTTTCGATCAGCCGCGCCACGAGACGTTCGCGTTTGTTCGCAGCCCCATCGGCGACAAAAACCTCCAACTCCGCCGGCGGCGGCAAGAGCCCGATGGTATCAAGCCACACGCGCCGCGCATAAGTACGATCATCGACGAGCAGCGGCCAAGTCACGCCCTGTTGCGCCATGCTCGCTCCGACAAATCCATCCACGGGATTTGCCACTGCAGCCGCAACCTCCAAGCTCACCAATTCCCGCGGTCGTAGATTCGACGGCTCGTGTTTGGCGAAATTAATTTCCTGCGGCCAGGCCATGCCTTGATCGATCCAGGCGCTAAAAATCGCCACTTGTTGCGGCGTGAGTTTTTTACCTTTTTTCGGCATCACCGTCTCCGCATCCAGACTCGTGATGAGTTTAATCACCGGGCTTTCGACGCTGCGGCCTACCACCGCCGCAACTCCATTTTCGCCGCCATCGAGAAAATCAGCCCGTGTTTCCAAGCTGAAGCCGCCCTTTTCCTTACCGCGCGCGTGGCATTGCACGCAGCTCGCCTCAAAAATCGGCTGGATATCCCGTGCGAACTGCACCGGCTCAGCAGCGGCCAGAGGTGTGGAGAAACTTAGGGTGTAGAACAAAATGGCGACAGCAGCGCCAAGCAGATTGGAAAAGGGGTAAAGCATCTGGCGGGAAAATCGTATTAGATTAAACTAAGACGGGGAAAAATCGCAACGTCGGGATATTAACGTTGGATGAATTTATCCAACGCGCCGAAGTTTTTGAGTGGCCCGCTTTTTTTATCCGGCATTTTAACTGTCGCCAACGGCGCAACCGGCGCAGGCGCAGGAGGTTTTGCTGCCACCGGTTTAGGCGGCACCTCGGACTTCGTTTCCACGCCGCCCATTTTCCCAAAACTGGCCAGCCAGCGATCCAATTTCACCGCCGAAATCGGCTCCGCCGTCCCTAGTTCCTGCGCAAAAAGACTCACACGAAATTCTTCCAACCACCACCGGAACGCTACGCCGTCCTCACGGTCTCTCAGCTTCACCGCTGCCGCTACGTAAGGCGCCAACTGGCGCGCCCGCTCGGTATCTTTAACCGTATTTTGCCGCCAACGATCCGCGCGTTGCTTCATGGCTTTGAGATAACGCGGAAAATGTGCGAGCTGCGCATATGGCGTCGCCCGAACAAAATCCGCAGGTAACAACGCCGCCAAATCTCCCGCCAGTCCAGCATACGGCGTCGCGTGCACTTCGAGCGCTAGCCGCAACGTCAGAATCTCTCGCAACTGCTCGACATACCGCGGCACCAGCCCACGCAAATCTGCTTTAGCCCGATCCACCGCTGCGCCAAACACTGTCGCCGTAAGCGCACTCACGCGTTTTGCATCGCATACCCAAGCCCGAATCGAACCTAGCGCGTGCACTTGTAAATCCGCTAGCGGTACCAGCGTCGCCAACAGAGCACCAAGCTCGCGCAACGCCTTCAAGTCACGCTCCAGCCAACCCAATTCGTAGCGAACGCTAGATTCCAATAACGCCGACAGTCCACGCGCCGTCGCAGTCTGCGCTTCTTCCGGCGTTCGCGCGAGCCTCAACGCCACGCCGCCATTTTCCACCACCATTGCGGGAAACGCTTCGACGGGCACACCCGCCTGCTCGCTCACGCGCACGCGCGCTGGAATATCGCCAAAGCTCCACGTCGTTTGCGGCGATTTTTCCCACTGAGCGCGGGCGCGCCGCCACACTTCGGGCTCGGCCTTCGCTACTGCGACCGTCGCCTCGCGGCCTCGCTGCTGCAGCGCCGCTTGGATCTGCACCAGCTCACGGCTCGCGCAGAGCTCGACGCCATTATCATTCACAACGCGCACACGTACGCGGAAATGGTCAGGCAAGGGTTTATCATCCCAAATTTTGCCCTGCACCCCAAGCCGGAAGCGTTCACGCAACTCTGCCGCCAAGGCCTCGGTCAACGTCTCGCGTCGGTCCGTGAGCCGGTCGCGCGCCGCAACCCAGCCCGCAAATTTTTTTGCGTTTTCATTTAACGGCACAAATGCGCGTCGCAATTCCTTAGGCAAAGCCCTTAGGTAATGCTCCACCTTCGCCTCGAGATGTCCAGGCACCGCCCAGTCGAGCGCGGCAGCTGTAAGCGTCGCAGCGTCGCGCACATTGACGTCGAGCGTCACGCCGTCATCCGCCTGTCCCGGTTTATACGAGTACGCGAGCGGCAAGGCTGAATTCGCTAAGGGCAGCGCTTCAGGAAACGCCACCGCGTCGTGTTGCAGCGTCTCAGGATCGCGCAAATCCTCGGGCTCGAGCATGAGGAAATCTGGCTCAGCACCCCGACGTTCACGCACGAGATCAACCAACTCCGCGACCGAGGAAATGTGCTCCGGATTTTTCTCCGGGATGAGACGCGCCAGGTAGAAACGATAAATCGCCTCGTCGAGATTGAGATAACCCGTGTCGCGTGTACGCGTGAGCGCGTTTTCGATTTTCGCCCGCACGGCACGGTTATGCAGCAGACAATCGAGCGGGAAAACAACGGTATCATTCACAAGCGCTTCGCGGATGAAGATTTCCGTCGCATGCACGGGATTGATTTTCCCATAACCCACGGCGCGGCTTTCGAGTTCGAGGCCGTAAAGTCGAGTGCGTTGCTTCACCATGACGCGTCCCGCCTCCTCGTTCCAAAACGGTTCGCTATGCGACACGCGCACCACGTGCGCTCCGAGGTCAAGCGCCCACAGCGGATCCAGTCGCGCGCAGGTGCGCGCGTACAGCCGCGTCGTCTCCATCATCTCCGCCGCCATAATCCAGCGCGGTGTCTTCGGGCTTTTCTTGGGCGCCGCCGCGGGATCGGGTTTACCGCGCTTGGGTTCTTCGCGCCGAAACAAAACCGAGCCGGGAAACAAGCCCACGCGGCGGTCATTGGTGGCTTTATAACCGCCATTGTCCTCGTCGAGTTGCGCGATGTTGCCGAGCAAGCCGGAGAGAACACTACGGTGAATCGCGCGATATCCGGGCGTCCCGAATGCGAGCGGCTGATCCGGATTTCGCTCCGCGTGTTCACTCGTGCCGTCGTAAATTGAAGACATTCGAAAAGCCTCACGCTCACGCAAAGTATCAAGCAATTGCGCGTGCACGTCACGCCACTCACGCAAGCGCGTGTAACTCAAAAAATGATCGCGGCAAAACCGACGCAACTTCGCCTGCGTGAGCCTCTCAAACTCGTCGTGAAACGCCTCCCAGATATTTAGGAGCGTAAGAAAATCTGAATCCGGATGTGCAAAGCGCCGGTGGGCAGCATCGGCGGCTTGTTGTTTGTCCATCGGACGGTCACGCGGGTCTTGAATGCTCAGGCCGGCCGCGATGACGAGGACTTCGCGTAAGGCTTTCTCCGTGCGCGCCTGCAAGATCATGCGCCCGACGGTCGGGTCGACCGGCAACCGCGCGAGTTCGCGCCCGACAGGCGTCAGAGGTCGCACAAGATCACCGGTTTCTTCCGTGGCTAGCGCGCCGATTTCCTCAAGCAGCAGGTAACCCGAGCGAATGGATTTAGGCGCTGGCGGATTAATAAAGGGAAAGCGCTCGATGTCGCCGAGCCCGAAAGCCTTCAGCCGTAAAATGACGTCCGCCAAATTTGCGCGGCGAATTTCCGGTTCGGTAAAGCGCGGGCGCTCGAGAAAATCTTTTTCCGAATAGAGCCGAATGCACACGCCCTCGGCGACACGGCCGCTACGGCCTTTGCGTTGATCGGCACTAGACTGGGAAATCGGCTCGATGGGCAAACGCCGCGTGCGCGCTGCAGCCGTGTAGCGGCTCACCCGCGCCAGACCGGTATCGACTACAAAACGGATGCCTGGGATCGTGAGTGATGTTTCCGCGATGTTGGTCGCGAGCACGACTTTGCGGCGCTGCGTCGGAGCAAAGACGCGCTGTTGTTCAACATTGGAGAGTCGGCCGAAGAGCGGCACAATCTCACAATCGCGCAAACGCCGGCCTTCGAGCAGATCGCCGACTTCGCGGATGTCGCGCTCGCTCGGCAAAAATACCAATACGTCGCCGCGTTCGCTTTCGTGCGCGATGCGTTCCACGGCTTCTACGGCGCCGTCGATATAGTGCAGCGCCTCGGCCTTGGCGGAGGCGACGGCGACTGCGTCGGATTTCTCCTCATTCTCGTCGTTTTCGTCGTAGTCGGAGCCGAGCCCGTCGAGCGGCGCGTAGATGACCTCGACCGGATAGGTGCGCCCTTCGACCTTAATAATGGGGGCGCCGTCGAATGCCGCACTAAACGCCTCAGTGTCGATCGTCGCAGAAGTGATGATAATTTTCAGCTCGGGCCGCTTGAAACGTAGCGTGCGAAGATGGCCGAGTAGAAAATCGATATTGAGCGAACGTTCATGGGCTTCGTCGATAATGACCGTGTCGTAGTCGCGCAGCAAAGGATCACCTTGGACCTCGGCCAGCAACATACCGTCGGTAAGAAATTTGATTACGGTCGCCGGCGTGGTCTGGTCGCTGAAACGGATTTTACAGCCGACCTCGCGGCCCCATTCGACGTTTAATTCCTCCGCAACGCGGCGAGAGATCGAAAGCGCGGCCACACGGCGCGGTTGCGTGCACGCAATACGGCCACGTTGGCCGCGGCCAGCGGCGAGACACATTTTTGGAATCTGCGTCGTCTTACCGGAACCTGTTTCACCGGCGAGAATCACGACCTGATTTTCGGCGATGGCCGCGGTGATTTCGTCCGCGCGCACGCTAATCGGTAGCTCGGGCGGGAACTCGATGCGAAAGGGGAACGGGCGTTGTGATTCGGAAGCGGCCAAGGAAAGAGGCTTGAGATTCGGGCTCCGCGCGGGAATGACAACTCTCCATGCGTGCGCCGCCCTTGCTTCCTGAAGAGACTTTATACCGTGTAATCCGGTTCGCCCGCTTCAACGGCATCAGCGAACTCGTGGTGGCGGGCGTTTTCGGCCTAATCTGCGCGGCGAGCAAAGACGTTCCAGGCGCGGCCATCGGCGTGCTGGTAGCTGGAGCGGGGGCGTTGGAATTGCACGGCGTGGGCTTATTGCGCTTCGGCGATAAACGCGGCGTCTCGTGGCTCATCGGCAGTCAGTTGTATCTTCTCGTGATCGTGCTGGCCTACGTCGGCTATCGCTCGCAGCACCTCGACCTCGAATCCGTGCGCATGGTCATATCCTCAGATCAGCGCGAGACGATCGCCGCCGCCGGCATAGATGAAAACCAATTTTTACGGATCATCGCGAACGTCTCCAACGCGGTTTTTGGAGTGATCGCATTCTTTTATCAGGGCGGAATGGCTTTATATTATCACCGTCGCCGCGCGCCCATAGAAGCGGCGCTTGAGCTGGATCACGTTGACGAGGCCGACGACGCGTAGACGGACTTGCGAAAACTGCCGCACGCATCACGTTTTCCGCCATGTCGAAGGCACGCTACATCGAGGCGAAACAAAAATGGGCCGAGAAACAAAAGGCCCGCGGGGTCACGGCGCGCGCTGAGGCCTCGCAAGAGCGCCTGCCGCCTGGCCAGAAACTCACCGATGGTTTTCCGGTGCTCGATCTCGGTGTGCAACCCGCGATCACGACCGCCGATTGGTCCCTCACGCTCGACGGCTTGGTGGAAAAACCGGTCGCACTGAACTGGGAAAATTTTCACGCCCTCCCGCAGGTTGAGGATGTGAGCGACTTCCACTGCGTCACGACGTGGAGCAAATACGATTGCCGCTGGGGCGGGGTCGCGTTCACGACGCTGTACGAGCTCGCGCAGCCGAAGCCGGAGGCACAGTTCGTGTATTTTACAAGCTACGACGGCTACTCGACCAATCTGCCGCTCGCGGTGTGTTTGGACGACGATGTGCTAGTCGCGACGTTGTTTAACGGTGCGCCACTGGCGCGCGAACACGGTGGCTTGGCTCGCGTGATCGTGCCCAAGCTTTACGCGTGGAAAGGCGCAAAGTTCATCAAAGGCATCTCCTTTCTTGCCGAGGATAAACTCGGCTTCTGGGAAGTGCGCGGCTACTCCAACGGAGCCGATCCTTGGACCGAAGACCGCTACGCCTGAACGCCCCGAGTAGCCGCGCAGTTAATCAGGCCTTAAAATCGGTCGCACCGAAACCTTCGGCCGCCTTCTTGTCGTCGAATTCGCCTTCCCAACGGGCGACCACGACGCTGGCCAGACAGTTACCCAGGACGTTCACCGATGTGCGGGCCATATCGAGGAGCGCGTCCACGCCAAGAATCATCGCCGCGCCCTCAAGCGGCAGACCGAAGGATTGGAGCGCCGCGATCAATACCACCATCGAAGCGCGCGGCACTGCGGCCACGCCCTTGGAAGTGATCATCAAGGTCAACATCATCGTAATTTGCTGGCCGATGCCAAAATGGATGCCCGTAGTCGATTCGGCGACCTGCGCGATAAACACCGAGGCCACGGCCAAGTGTAGCGTAGAACCGTCGAGGTTAAACGTATAACCGGCCGGCAACACGAAGCCGACGATGCCGCGAGGCACGCCGAGTTTTTCCATGTTGTCGAAGGCCTTGGGCAGCGCCGCTTCGCTGTTTGCCGTCGTAAATGCGATCGTGAACGGCTCACGCACGGCACGGAAAAAAGCCTTCAAGGGAACTTTCGCGATCGCAACTACCACGCCGAAAATCACGACTACAAACAACACGAGCGCGAAGTAGAGCGTGAGCACTAATTTGCCGAGATTAAAAAGCACATCGACGCCTTGGTGGCTTACCGTGACCGCGATCGCCGCACCCACGCCAAACGGCGCGAATTTCATGATGATACCAGCGAACTTAAACATGACCTGAGTAACGCTATCGCACCAGATCAACACCGGTTTACCTGCTTCGCCGGCGGCAATAACCGCCATCGCGAAAAACACCGCAAACACCACGACCTGCAACACATCGTTGCGTGCCATCGCATCAATCAGGCTTGTCGGAAACGAGTGTAAAATCGTCTCGATCAACGTGAGCGGTTTATTTTGCGCCGCTGAACCGAGAGCGGCCGCGCTGCCGGCGAGTTTCAAGCCCACGCCAGGCTTGGCGAAGTTAACCACCAACAAGCCAACCGCTAAAGCTGCCGTGGTAACGATTTCAAAATAGAGTAACGCCTTCGCACCAATGCGTCCTACTTTCTTCATATCGCCGGTGCCGGCGATGCCTTGCACGACGCTGGCGAAAACGAGCGGCGCGATCATAACCTTGATCAAGTGCAGAAAAATATCGCGCACCAGCACAAGCCAGGAGTCCCAAACCGCCCGTGCGGCCGGGGTCAGACCCGAAAGCACCACACCAATCAACACGCCGAGCACAAGGCCAAGCATGATCTGCTTGGTGAGGCTGAGATAATACCAAGGCTTGGGCGCCTCTGGAGCGCCTGAAGAATGCGGGGTAACCATAATTTGTAGTGATTCAGCGAGCGACGCGTGCGCCAAGCTTTAAGAGCAGCCCTTAAGCCAAGTTTTCTGCCGCTCCACCCCCCACTCCATGGTTAAAATCATCCTGAAATTTCAGTATAATTTTTTGAAATCGTGAGGCTCAGCCCTTGCAGTCGTTGCGATAGGGAATTTGCTTAATCGTCCTACCTCGAGCCCTCTCGACCCCAAACGCTCTGACTTCTTTTTATTTCTGAAATTTCAATCACGCGCTCGGTCGCGGTTTACCCAAAAAATCCCTAGCAATCTATTCTGCGTCATCGACCATGCTCAGCCTTCGACTCTCCACAGTTATCAGTCTAATCACCGCCTGCTCGCTACTGATGCTAGCCCAAGTGGGGTGTGGTCGTTCTTCGTCGAGTGCCGCCCAAACGGTCTCCGCATCCAACCCCAAAGCTACCGCCGCGAAAGTCTCCTTCAACGAACACATTCAACCGATCCTTTCCGAATACTGCTACCACTGCCACGGTCCGGATAAAAACACCCGCAAAGCCGAACTCCGCCTCGACGTCGCCACAGACGCCTTCGCCCCACGCAAAAACGGCCCCGCCATCGTCAAGGGCCAACCCGAGAAAAGCGCGGTGCTGACACGCCTCTTTTCCAAAGACCCCGAAGTCGTCATGCCGCCCCCCGAGGCGCACAAGACACTCAAGCCCGAAGAAATTGCTTTGATGCGCCAATGGATCAGCGAAGGCGCCGTTTACGAAGACCACTGGGCTTTCATCGCGCCGCAACGCCCTGCCGTACCCACGCTCGCTAATTCGCAGTTTAAAATTCAAAATCCCATCGACGCTTTCATTTTTGCCCGGCTCGAAAAAGAACGTCTCGCGCCCTCGCCCGAAGCTGACCGCGCCACGTTAATCCGCCGCGTTACCTTCGATCTCACCGGCCTCCCACCCACTCCAGACGACATCACCGCTTTCCTCGCCGACCCCGCGCCCGATGCCTACGAACGCGCCGTTGACCGGCTCCTCGCCAGTCCGCGCTATGGCGAACACCGGGCGCGCTACTGGCTCGACTACGCCCGCTACGGCGACACCCACGGCCTGCATTTTGACAACTACCGCGCAATCTGGCCGTACCGCGATTACGTCATCCGCGCGTTCAACGCCAATAAATCCTTCGACCGCTTCGTCCGCGAACAACTCGCGGGCGACCTCCTCCCCGCCAAAAACATCGACGAACTGGCCGCCACCGGCTTCGTGCGCTGCAGCGTTACCACTAACGAAGGCGGTACCGTCACCGAAGAAGTAGTGATGAACCTCACCCGTGACCGCGTGGAAGCCTTCGGAGCGACATTCCTTGGCCTGACCACCGGTTGCGCCGCCTGCCATGACCACAAATTCGATCCTATCTCCCAAAAAGATCACTACCAGCTCGCCGCGTTTCTCAACAACACCGCCGACAAACCCTGGGATTTTAACATCGAGGCGCCCCTCCCGGTTCTACGCGTCCCCTCCGAGTCCGCCTTACCTGCCGTCAACGCCGCCCTCGCCGAACGCGCCGCCCTCGAAATGCGCCTCAACGAGCTCCGCCAAAACAGCCCCGGTACGATCAAGACCTGGCTCGCCAGCGGCGCGCACGCCCAACCCGTTTCTCCCGCCGGCCTCGAACTGCGCCTCCTCTTCGACGAAGGCAAAGGCGATATCGTAAAAAATTCCGCGCCCCTCGCCGGCACTACCCTACCTGCCACGTTCAAAGCCGACACCAATCCCCTCGTCTGGGGCGAATCTTCGTGGTTCTGGCCCAGCGCGCGCTTCGATATATTCACCCGCCTGCCCCTTGGCCACACCGGTGACGTCGAAGCCCAAGAAGCCTTTTCCGCGGGCGGCTGGTTCATGCCCCGCGCCAAACCCGGCGGCGGCGGCACCGGCGACGGCACCCTGCTCTCGCGTTATCACTCGCCCGAAAAAGGCCCGGGCCGAGGCTGGGAAATGTTCTTCGAGAAAAACCGCCTTGTCATTAATCTCGCCGACGGCCCCGCCGGTCGCGCCCTCACCATCGTCTCCCGCGACGTCCTCCCTAACGGCGATTGGCAACACGTCTTTTTCACCTATGACGGCTCCCGCCGCGCCGCCGGCCTTCAGGTTTATCTCAACGGTAAAGCGATCCGCCGCACCGTCCGCAGCGACAACCTTGACCCGCAGCGTCCACTGCTCACACCCGCCGCTCCGCTGCGTTACACTGACAGCGAGCCACTCCGAAAGGGCAGCGCGCCCGATATCCGCCTCTTCCGCCGCGTTGCGCTCGAATCCCAGCTCTCCGGCCTCACCACGATTCGCACCGCCGCGACCACCTACCTAGGACGCCGCGATGATTCCGATCCGCTCCGCGAAGGCCGTTTCCAGGACATTCGCTTCTACCGCCGAGCTCTCGCCGCGGACGAAGTCAGCCGTCTGCCCTTCGAGGACGTCGCTGCCGAAATCATCGCGCGTCAGCCCGAACCTAGCCGCTGGACCACAGACGAAGCCTTCGTCGTCGCCGAAAAATTCTTCCTCGGCCAAATCGACGCCGATGCAAAAAAAATCGCCGCCCAGCTCGCCGTCATCGACAACCGCATCGACATCCTCACGCGCGGTGGCGCCCCCACCCTCGTCGCCCGCGAACGCGCCCAACCCGCCTACGCCGATCTGCTCAAACGCGGCGATTACTACGCTCGCGTCGAACGCGTCGCACCCGGCACCCCTCACTTTCTGCCACCGCTGCCCCCCGGCACGCGCCCCGATCGCCGCGCCCTCGCCGAATGGCTCCTCACCCCCGAGCAACCCCTGCTTACCCGCGTCAGCGTCAACCGCATGTGGCAGGAAGTGTTTGGCCGCGGCCTCGTTGAGACCGCCGGAGATTTCGGCATCATGGGAGCACGACCCTCACACGCCGCGCTGCTCGATTGGCTCGCCGTCGAGTTCCGCGAGAGTGGCTGGGATGTGAAAAAATTCTACCGCACCCTCGTCACCTCCGCGACCTACCGCCAATCCGCCACCCTAACTCCGGCGCTGCTCGCCGCCGATCCCGGCAACAAACTCCTAGCCCGTGGCCCGCGCTTCCGCATGGACGGTGAGATGCTCCGCGACGCCGCCCTCGCTACCTCGGGCCTTCTTGTGGACAAAATCGGCGGGGCCCCCGTCAAACCTTACCAACCACCCGGCCTCTGGGAAGAGGTCGCGATGCCCGAATCCAACACCAAAAAATACGTCCCCGGCACCGGCGAAGACCTCCACCGCCGAAGCGTGTACACGTTTTGGAAACGCGCCTCCCCGCCGCCGAGCCTGGAAACCTTCGACGCCACCTCGCGGGAATTCGTCTGCGTCCGCCGCGCCCGCACCAACACCCCGCTGCAGGCCTTCGTCACGATGAATGACCCCCAATTTGTCGAGGCCGCCCGCAAGCTCGCCGAGCGCGCCGTCGCCAGCTCGCTCGACGCCACTGCACGCCTCGACACCCTCGCGCATCTCACGCTCGGGCGCGCGCTCAAACCCACCGAACTCACTGCCCTCGAACGCACGCGCACCACCTTCGCAACTTACTACGAAAAAAATCCCGCCGAAGCCCGCGCCCTGCTCACCGTCGGTGAAACGCCCGTCGGAAAAAATCTTGATCCGGTCGAACTCGCGCAATGGACCCTCGTCTCCAGCCAGTTCTTTAACCTCGACGAATTTCTCACCAAGTAATTCCCCGCGCCATGTCCGCTTCCCACGATTCCCACGACCTCTGCTCCGACCACGGCGGCGAAAATCCCACCATCTGGCATCTGCCCGTACCCCAATCACTCAAGGACGAATGGCTGCGCCTCGAGACCCGCCGCCACTTTCTCGGCCGTTCCGGTAAAGCCCTCGCTTGGGCCGGCCTCGCGAGCATCGTAGGCCGCGGCGCTTCGTCCGCTCGCGCCGCCAGTAATCCCGCCGACGGCGCTGCCCTCGCCGCTCAACTCCCGCACTTCGCCCCCAAAGCCAAACGCGCCATTTATCTTTTTATGGCCGGCGCGCCATCGCAGCTCGAGACATGGGATTACAAGCCCGGCCTTCAATCTCTCTTCAACACCGACCTACCCGAATCCGTCCGCGGTGGCCAGGTTCTCACCGGCATGACCGCCAGCCAGGCCAGACTACCCGTGGCCCCGAGTTTTTATAAATTCGCCCAGCACGGTCGCGCCGGGCACTGGGTCTCCGAGCTTTATCCTTGGACCGCGAAAATCGCCGACCAGCTCACGGTCATCAAATCCCTCCACACCGAGGCGATTAACCATGAGCCCGCGATTCTGCAGCTCACCACCGGCAACATGTTTCCCGGTAAACCTTCGCTTGGCTCGTGGCTCTCCTACGGCCTCGGCGCCGTCAACGACGAGCTGCCGACCTTCGTAGTACTCACCTCGAAGATGCCCGTAACCCGCAACGTCCAGGCGCTCTCCAACCGCCTCTGGGCCTCTGGTTTTCTCTCGCCCGAATACGCTGCGGTCGCCCTTCGCTCCGGTGGCGACCCGGTCCTGCACTTGAGCAACCCGCCCGGCGTCAATAGCGACCTCCGCCGCGCGATGATCGACGGTGTCAACGACGTGAACCGTCAGCTCTACGAAACCGTGGGTGACCCCGAGACCAACGCCCGCATCGCCCAATACGAACTCGCCTTCCGCATGCAGACCTCCGTGCCCGAGCTCACGGATTTCTCCAACGAGCCCGCTTCCACCTGGGACCTTTACGGCCCCAAGGCCAAAGAACCCGGCACCTTCGCCTACAACTGTCTCATGGCCCGACGCCTCGCCGAACGCGGCGTGCGATTCACCCAAGTTTTCCTGCGCAGTTGGGACAACCACAGCCTGCTTCCCGAGAACATCAAAACTCTCTGCGAAGACTCAGATCGCCCCACCTACGGCCTCATCACCGACCTCAAACGCCGCGGCCTGCTCGACGACACGCTCGTAATCTGGGGTGGCGAATTCGGCCGCACCGTTTATTCGCAAGGCACGCTCAAGCCCAACGATTACGGCCGCGACCACCACCCGCGCTGCTTCAGTATGTGGATGGCTGGCGCCGGTATGAAACCAGGCCTCAGCTACGGTCAGACCGACGATTTCTCCTATAACATAGTCAAAGACCCCGTTCACATCCGCGACCTCCACGCTACGATCCTGCACCAATTCGGCCTGGATCACGAACGGCTCTCCTTCAAGTTCCAAGGCCTAGACCAGAAACTCACCGGCGTGCTCCCCGCCAAGGTCATCACCGATTTGCTCGCCTGATCGCACTGCGTCGCTCCGCGCATGTTAAAATTTATCCCGCTATTTCTCGTCGTCACTCTCGTGCCCGCGCCCGCCGCGACGCTGCCAACCTCGATTGACTACACCCACGACATCCGCCCCATCCTCGCGGAAAACTGTTTTTACTGCCACGGCCAAGACGCCACCAAACGCAAAGCCAAGCTCCGCCTCGACACCCGCGAGGGCCAACTTGCCAACGAAGTCGTCGTCCCCGGCCAACCCACCGAAAGCGAACTCATCGCCCGCATCCTCTCGAACGAGGAAGACGAGCAGATGCCCCCCGCCGATTCCCACCGCGTCCTTACCCCCGCGCAAAAAGATACCCTCCGCCGCTGGGTCGCCGAGGGCGCGCCGTTCACCCCTCATTGGACGTTCTCCGCCCCGACGCGACCAACCCCGCCCGCCGTCCGTTCCGAAAACTGGATTCAAAATCCCATCGACCGCTTCGTCCTTGCCCGCCTAGAAACTGAAAAATTGACCCCGTCGCCCGAGGCCCCGCGTGCGACTTTAATCCGCCGCGTCAGCTTGGATCTCACCGGCCTCCCGCCCACGCCCGCCGAACTCGCCGCCTTCCTGGCCGACAAAAAACCCGGCGCCTACGAACGCCTCGTAGATCGTCTCCTCGCCTCCCCTCACTACGGTGAGCGCATGGCGTTGCCTTGGCTCGATGCCGCGCGCTACGCCGATTCCAACGGCTTCCAACAAGACGGCGACACCTTCCAGTGGATTTGGCGCGACTGGGTCGTCCGCGCCCTCAACGCCAACCAACCCTTCGACCAATTCAGCATTGAGCAACTCGCCGGCGACCTCCTGCCCAACCCCACTATTGATCAACGCATCGCCACCGCGTTCAACCGCAACCACCTCCTCAACGGCGAGGGCGGCGCCATACCCGAGGAACAGCGCCACGTCACCCTGTTCGACCGCGTCGACACCACCGCCACCAACTGGCTCGGCCTCACCGTCGCCTGCGCTCAATGCCACGACCACAAATTCGACCCCATCACCCAGCGCGATTATTACTCACTGCTCGCGGCGTTTAACAACGTGCCCGAAACCGGCCTAGTCGGTGGTTCCTCTTACAAAGTCCGTACCGCTGCGCCCGTTCTCGACCTCGCCACGCCCGAACACAAAGCCCAACTCGCAGCCGTCGAAGCCCGCCTTGCCGCCCTCAAATCCGACGAACTCCTCGTCAAACTCCGCGTTGATTGGGAAGCCCAGATCGCCACCGACCAATCCTTTCCTATTCCCGCCCTCCGCGCCGCCGCCGCCCGCCCCACCAAAGAACGCCCCGAGCTGGAAAATGGCGACTTGCGCCGCTACTTTTTCAAATACGGCCTCGCTCAGGTCCATCCCGAGCTCGCCCAGCTGCTCGCCGATCTGGCCCGCCTCAAAGTCGACGACTACCCGCGCGTCATGGTCATGGAAGACACTAAACCCCGCGACACGTTCATCCTCGATCGCGGCAACTACGAGACGCGCCTCGATAAAGTTTCCTTCGCTACGCCCGAGTTTCTCCCGCCGCTGCCCGCCGACGCGCCGCGCAACCGCTTGGGCCTCGCGCGCTGGCTCATGAGTCCCGCGCAACCCCTCACCGCCCGTGTCATCGTCAACCGCCAATGGCAGACCTTCTTCGGCCTCGGCCTGGTCAAAACCAGCGAAGACTTCGGCGTGCAAAGCGACCCACCCCTTCACCAAGACTTATTGGATTGGCTCGCCGTGGAATATCGGGACGGCGGCTGGAACACCAAAGCACTCCATCGCCTCATCGTCACCAGCGCCACCTATCGCCAATCTTCCCGAGTCACACCCGCGCTGCTTGAGCGCGACCCAGAAAATCGCCTCTACGCTCGCGGTGCCCGGATTCGTCTGCCCGCGATGGTAATCCGCGACCAAGCCCTAGCTGTCTCCGGGCTCCTGGTCGATCGCATTGGCGGTAAACCCGTATATCCGTACCAACCCGCCGACATCTGGGACTCGCTCGCGATCACCAAAGAGCGCGACTTCACCTACCCGCAATCCAGCGGCGAAGACCTCTACCGCCGCAGCCTCTATACGTTTTGGCGCCGCACCGTAGCGCCCTCCAACATGTTCGACGCCTCCGCGCGCAACACCTGCAAGGTTCGCACCGCGATCACCAGTACCCCGTTACATGCGCTGACCACGCTCAACGACCCGACCTTCATTGAGGCCGCCCGCGCCCTCGCCGCGCGCACGCTCCGCGCCGCGTCCTTCCGTGATACACGCCTCGCGCATGCCTTCCGCCTCATCCTCGCCCGAGACCCCGATGCCGCCGAGAAAAAGTTGCTCCGCACCAGCCTCGAAAAACAACTTGCCCGCTTCAACGCCGATCCTGACTCCGCCCGAGCGTTTCTCACCGTCGGCGCCATCCCGCGCGATCCCGCTTTCTCCAGCGCTGAACACGCCGCTTACACCGCCGTCTGCCTCGCGCTGCTCAATCTCGACGAAGCGCTGACCAAATCATGAACCCTCTCAGCGAAGCTCACCTGCAACTCACTCGCCGCCAATTTTTCGGCCGCAGCGCCACCGGCATCGGCGCCGCCGCGCTCACATCGTTGCTCAACCCCGACGCCCTCGCCGCACTCACCGCCTCCGGCAACGGCCTCCCGCATTTCGCGCCCAAGGCCAAACGCGTGATTCTCCTCTGGCAGGGCGGCGGCCCGTCCCAAGTCGACCTCTTCGACTACAAACCGGGCTTGGAAAAACTGCGCCTCCAAGAACTCCCCGAGTCGGTCCGCAGCGGCAATCGTCTCTCGACGATGACCGCCTCGCAGAAAAAATTTCCCATTCTTCCGGCGCTGAAACCATTCAAACAGTACGGCCACTCCGGTCGTTGGCTAAGCGAGTTGCTTCCACACATCGGCGGCTTGTCCGACGAGATGTGTCTCATCCGCTCGATGCGCACCGAGGCCGTCAACCACTCGCCCGGCGTCACGTTTTGCCTTACCGGCTCCCAGATTCCCGGCCGCCCGAGCATGGGCTCATGGCTCACCTACGGCCTCGGCTCACTCGCGGCCGATTTACCTTCGTTTGTCGTGATGACTTCCTCTGACCGCGAAAAAACCTGCGGCCAACTTTTCTACGAACATTATTGGGGTAGCGGCTTCATCCCCTCCAAATTCCAAGGTGTTCGCCTCCGCAGCGAGGGCGAACCTGTCCTCTACCTAAACGACGCGCCCGGTCTCGACCGAGCCCAGAAACGCGCGCTCCTCGACGACATCGCCAGTCTAAATCATCACCAACTCGACCTCCACGGTGACCCCGAGACCGATACCCGTATCGCCCAATACGAGATGGCTTTCAAGATGCAGGCGAGCGTCCCCGGCCTGCTCGAGCTCGACAAAGAATCTCCCGCGACCCTCGCCAGCTACGGCCCCGATGTGAACCGCCCCGGTAGTTACGCTCGTAATTGCCTGCTCGCCCGTCGCCTCGCCGAACGAGGGGTACGTTTCATCCAACTCATGCACGGTGGGTGGGACCAACACCGCAATCTCTCCACGCAGCTCGAGATCCAGTGCCGCGACACCGATCAACCCACCGCCGCTCTCATCAACGACCTTAAACAACGCGGCCTGCTCGAAGACACGCTCGTGATTTTCGCGGGTGAATTCGGCCGGACCGTTTTCGTGCAAGGTGATATCACCAAACGCGACGGCCACGGCCGTGACCACCTTGGCTCCGCTTACAGCACGTGGATGGTGGGCGCCGGCGTGAAACCCGGCATCGCCTACGGCGAGACCGACGACTTCAGTTACAACGTCGTCAAAGACCCCGTACACGTCCACGACTGGCAAGCTACGATCCTGCACCTGCTCGGCATCGACCATCAACGCCTCACCTACCGCTACCAAGGACGCCAATTCCGCCTCACCGATGTCCACGGCGAAGTGCTCCGCGGCCTGCTCGCCTAAACCCTTTTTCTTCCCCTCAATCCCAACGCCCAACCCCTCCTCCCCTATGCAAACTCGTCGTTCCTTCCTCACTCAAGTCGCCGCCACCGCGGCCGTCAGCGCGTTCTCCGCGCCGTTCATCCGCGCCGCCGATAAAGCCGGCTCCGGCCAACTCATCACGGGCACCGGCGCCCACCGCTACGAGATGATCCACGATTGGCTCACCGCCCCCGAAGGCCTCGTCTGGGGCGACACCCAAGGTCTTGCCCAAGATAGCCAAGGGCTCATCTACGTCGCCCATACCGTCAATAGCACCTCCATGCGCCCCGAGGCCATCGTCGTTTACGACGCCAAGGGTAAATTCGTCCGCGCCTTCGGCGAAGACATGCGCGGCGGCGCTCACGGCCTCGGCGTCCGCAAAGAAGGCAACCGCGAGTTTCTCTACCACTGCGACACCACGCGCTCCAAAGTCATCAAGACCACTCTCACCGGCGAAGTCGTCTGGTCCAAAGGCTACCCACGCGAAGACGCCGCCTACGGCGCCGCGCCCATCAAATTCATCCCAACCAACATCGCCTTCGCCCCCAACGGTGATTTCTACATCGGCGACGGCTACGGCTCCTACCGCATGCTCCGCTATTCCATCGACGGCAAATTTCTCGGCGAAATTTCCTCCCCTGGCAAAGGTGACAACGAAATTAGCAACCCCCACGGCCAATACGTCGATACCCGCGGCAAGGACCCGGTTCTCGTCATCGCCGACCGCGGCAACCGCCGCATCCAGACCTACACGCTCGACGGTAAACACCTCCGCACGATCAAGGACGACACCAAGCTGCGCCAACCCTGTCATTTCGACGTGCGCGGCGAGCTCATGCTCTGCCCTGACCTCGACAGCCAAGTCTGCCTTATCGACAAGGAGTATAATGTCATCGCCCAACTCGGCGACGGCATCGCGCACAATGGCAAGACCGGCTCCCGCCGCTCGCAATCGCGCGCCGAGTTCACGCCCGGCGAATTCATCACGCCGCACGGCGCAATCTTCCTCAACAACGGCGACATCCTCGTCGCCGAATGGCTCCCCATCGGCCGCCTCACGCTCCTGCGTAAACTGAGCTGAGTTTCTTGCGGCACCCCGCCAGTATTTTCCACTGCTGGCGGGGCGCCCATCCCTGTTGCTTTTCCTTTGTTCGTCTCGCCCGAGTTAATGTCTGCCAATACGCCCAAACTTCTGCCCCGCCTAACCGTCGCTACCGCACTCAGCGCCGCCACGATCGCCGCTGCTTTCGCATTTGCCCCCGACGGCATCGCCCACGGTGGCGGGCTGCGCTTGCTCGGCCGGCTACATCCACTACTC
>Ga0214919_10001444_pt1 | contig 38886 bp, 37 predicted proteins | sample LL1503_MetaG_FD_177994 | JGI IMG/M metagenome (GOLD analysis project Ga0214919, IMG submission 177994) | Freshwater microbial communities from Lake Lanier, Atlanta, Georgia, United States - LL-1503 | ecosystem: Environmental > Aquatic > Freshwater > Lake | place: USA: Georgia | collected...
CATTTTTAATAATAAAAGTGAAAAGTATAATATATTTTTATATTTAGTAACTGAATCAAAATTATTAATATGGAAAAGTTGTTTAAAGATTTACTTTATACACTTTTATACGGTTTTAAATAGCGGTATAAATAATCTTCAATATTAAAATTCATAATATATTTATACGCTCTTATTGTTTAATATCTTTTAACTTTTTTTATAAAAATTATAAAAAAATATTTTTTGAAAATAATACTTATATTTATATTTATATTTATATTTATATATTTATATTTATATTTATATTTATATATATTTATAATGGTAAATAAATATTTTATACTTGAAACAGTTAATAATAATATTACAAAAAAACATTATGTAACTATTATAAATAACGAAGATGATGATGAATATATAATAAATATAGGTGGATTAAAAAATACTTGTATTGTTATACAAGTTCCATATAGAAATAATCAAGCTATTATACTTGATATTTCCTATCATGAAAAATGTTGTTTGAAAGATTTATTAAAAAAAAATAAAGATATGATAGAACTAATTAAATGTTCTCTTATGTTTACTTTACATAATTTTACACATATTACTTCTTTTATTTTAAGTGATAATAGTTATATTGAATGCAATAATGGTATTAGAATATCATTAGCAGATTTATATTACTTAAAATATAAAAAAACATGGTATGAAAAAATATTTAATGCATTTCCCCAGAATGAAGAAATATACCTAAATATTAAATTAGAGATAGAAGAATTATTAGATATAAAATTAGAATATGATACAGAATTATTTTTAAGGACTTTTTATAATATAAGTAATTTTCAAATTATAAATAAAATTAGAAAAGAATATAAAAAAAATATGACTTTAAGATCTTTTTTAGATAAAATGATTAAATATGAATGTTCATATTATTCAATAATTATGAATACATTTATTCCAAATAAATTTAAAAGTTTAAATTGGATAATCACGTTAAACAATATTGTAGATTATAATTCAAATTGTAATATAATTGAAATTGAAAAACCTATACATGAGCATAAAATAATTAATAATAAATCAATTATTGAAAGAAGACATTTAGAGCATAATTCAAATAGAAAAAATAATTAGAAAAAATAATTTAAAATTTTAATTTTTAAAATCCTATTTTTTTATAAAATTTATAAAAAAATATAATTAAACCTATTTTTATTAAAATAATAATAAAATATCTAAAAAAAGTATTGTATAAAAAAAATAATCGAGCACCATTTAAATATTGGATAACAATGATTAAAAATATATTTATAAAAATAAAATTATACAATAAGCTTTAAATTTATTAAAAATGGTGCGAAAAAATAGTATTGATAAATATTGGTTTAAATAAATTAAATATATAAAATTATTGATAAACTAAAAGTACTATGCTCGCATTCTTGCTCGCAAACCTGCTCGAAAAGTTGCTCGCAAAGTTGCTCGCTAAAAAATATGTGTTTCAAAAACTTTTTTTAAAAAAAAAAATTTTAAAAAATTTAAAAAAAAAATTTTCAAAAAAAGTTTTTGAAACACATATTTTTTAGCGAGCAACTTTGCGAGCAGGTTTGCGAGCAAGAATTCGAGCATAGTATTTATTTGTTTATCAATATTATTTTTAAATTAAAAATATTTTAATGATAATATAACAATTAACTAATTTTCGAGCATGAATTGTATAATTTATAATTACTGTATGAAAAATATATATTAATAAATAATTTATGAATCAAATAATAATAAAAGTCATGCTCGAAATTAAATAATTATACAATAAAAATTTTATAATAAATTAATTAAATAGTTAAATATATTTAAAATAATTATATTAAATATATTTAATAATAAATGAATTATAATTGTAAGAAATGTTTATATAATACTCAGAGATTTTGTAATATAGTTAGACATATGAATAGAAAAAAAAAATGTGACAAAACTTTAGAAACAATTAAACTAAAGTATAATGAAGATGAATTTATAAGATTATCATTAATACCATATTCAGATAATGTGGATAAAGAAAGTAAAGAAGATATTAATATTTTAAAAAAAATTAATAAAAATATTGTATCTAAAGAAAAAATGTTTGAATTATTACATATTATAGATAAAAATAAAATGAAAAGTTGTCCATTATGTGATATGAAATTTAGCGTTATATCTGACGTTAGAACCCATTTAATATTAGATTGTATTAGTTTTGATTCTCAAGTTAATAATGAAAAAACAGATAATTTTATTATATTAAATAATAATAATAATTTATCCATTAATGGTGATAGTAATTTATCGATAAATGGTGATAGTAATGTTGTAAATAATACTATTAATAATAATATTAATATTTCAATAATACAACCTCCAATTTCATTTGATGATAAATGGGATATTACACATTTGAATAATGATGAAAAAACAGTTTTAATCTTATCAATGGTAAAATACACAAAAACATTAGAATATTTATTAAAAAATAAAAATAATCAAAATGTTTTAATTGATAAAGATTCTAATTTAGGTTTAGTTTATAATAATAATAGTATTGAAAAAATGAGTATTGAAGAGATATGCGATAAGTCATTTAATAAAATACATGATCATTTAAAAAATTTCTATGATGATGTAGATAAAATAAATACAGCTGAAATAGATAAAAAATATATAGATACTGAAAAAAAATCAATGAAAATAAAATATTTAAAATATAGAGATAATGACGATAATGCTAAAAAAATAGCAAATGAAAATCTAGTTCATATTTTTGATAAAGTAAAAGATGAAACAATTGAAAATTTCAACGAAATTAAAAAATTAAAAGATATAAATAATAATATAAATGGTTTTTAATTATGCTCTGAAATAATAAACTATATAAATAATAACTTATAAATATTTATATAAAATGGAAGATCATATTTGTTTCAAAAAAAAAAGAACACTTTCTATGGAAACCTTAGATCCAAGAGTATCTAATGAATACGATCAATTATTAAATGATTTTAATAATATCTCTATTGATAAAAATATACAATTATTAGAACAAATTATTCAGAGATTAAATAAATTAGAATCTAAAATAGATAAAATATTTAATGAAAAGGATGCTGTTAAAAAATTAGAGAAAAAAATAGATAAAATATTTACAGAGAAAGATTATACCATTGATGCTCTTAAAGATGAATTATATTATTTCAAAGATGAATTAAAAGATTTAAAAAATAGTACAAATAATAGTAAAAATAATGATTACTTCTGTTAAATTAAGTTAAATTAAATAAAACTAAGTATAATCATATAAAGTAATAAAAAGTACAAAGGTTCTGTTGTATTATTTATACTGCTTATAATAATATTTTTATAATAATTATATTTTTTAATAGTATAAAGTTCATTTTTAATAGGAATAAAAATAAATAGTAATATCACTCCAAAATAAAAATTAAGTAAATAAATTAAAGCACTTGTATTAAGTATAATACTTGTATTTAATATAACATTTACAATATTCCATGAAATTTTATTACCAAATAAGACAGGTATAGTATATATTTTATTTTTTTTATCACCTTCATAATCTCGCATATCTAATAATAGTTCATTATACAGAGAACCAAAAAATATTAAACTTATAGTTATAAGAAATAAATAGTAATTTTTATTTAATTTTATATTACCTGTTGATAATCCTGAAAAAAATATAGAAAATGAAACTAAAAAAGCACATGATATATTTTTAATAAATGGTATTCTTTTTAATACTGGTGTATAAATAGTAATAAATATCATAGAATAATGTATAATATTTTGTAAATTAGTAGATAAAAAATGAATACTTAAATATTCCGTTAATCCTAATAAAATACATAAAAATATAACTGATTCTTTAATAGTTATATCACCATTTATTAAAGGTCTGTCATTATTATTAATTTTATCAATATTTATATCAAAAATATCATTTATTACCATACTACTAGACATAATTAAAATTGTATTTATAACTGATATTAAAAAAACGCATGATAATATTTTAGTTGGATTTATAAGTAATCCTCCAGTAAGACTTAATAAAAAAGTTGGTAATATATTTTTATATCTTATAAGTTTTAATAAATTTTTACATTTATTATTATAGCTAATCTTATTATTATCATCCTTCTTAAATATCATCTTTTTACTAGATAATAAAGTATTATGTATATTAATTTTAACATTAGATAAATTAATTAAACCATACGTAGTTGATAAAAATATAAATAATATATTTAATAGTTTCATAATTATAATATTATATTATAATTATTTTAAGTCTTTATCAAACATATTTAATATAGCTAAAACATAAAATATTTTAAGTATTTTAATTCTAAAAATATTTTTATAAAAAAATTAAATTTATATTTTAATCATTTCTTTATAAATAATAATATATTTATAAAGAAATAAATCTAATTTATTTTAATTTATATACGGTTTATTATAAATTAAAATCTTTTATATTTATATAAAAGATGAATACTGGAACAAATACTACTTTTAGTTTAGAATATATATTATCTATAATAATTATAATTATTGTTTGTACTTTACTATATAAAAGATCACCTAATTTAAATATAGGTATTATTTTAATAACAGGATTATTAGTTGGTTATGTATCTTTATTTATATTTAATAAATTATTTCCATCTATTAATAAATTTGGATTTAATACTTATCAATATTTAACATTAGAAGTTATGAATAATTTTAATTCTACTGGATATATGCATGTTTGGCCACCAATCTTAGCTGTATTAATTATATTTATTGCTTTATTATATAATAGACAATTAGGGTGAGGAAACCAAGGTTTCCTACACATACCTTCCTTTATTAACTTAAATTTATATAGGTGAGGAAACCTTGGTTTCCTATACATATCTTCCTTTATTAACTTAAATTATAGATATAAAAGAATTTTCATATATATAAAATATAAATATGAAAAATAAATATTTAATAGGAATAATAGGCTATTCCAGTTGGTGTGGATTAGGATTTATTCGTGGAATAAACTATTATAAATATACTCATAATAAATATGAAAAAGATAAACCTTATATTTATTCATATTCAATAATTGATGGTTTATTTGGTATAATAATATATGCTAATCCAATATTATTACCAATATCAATCCATAAAGAATTATACAGATTAGAAGTAAATATAAGAAATTTAGAAAGTGAAAAAAATAGTAAATTTTATAATGACTTATTATAAAAATACCTAATTAAAAAGGAAGGTACGTGTAGGAAACCAATGTTTCCTTACTCTCACTTACTACAATATAATTTAAAATCAACTATATCATTATAACAATTATACATCAAATCTTTTTCGTCATATAATAATATATTATTAATATATTTTAATATTTTTAAACAACCTTTATTTGATATAAAATATGGAATATTGGAAGTAAAATAATATTTTTTAATAGTAAAATATAAAGGATTTATTTGATTTGTTATTTTTATATTAGAATTATTTAATAAACAAACATCGAAATTATCCGGTAAATAAAATATATGATTAAATAAATTATTTAATGATGAATTTAAATCTAAATTATCATTAAGAATTAAATAATTTTTATTATTATCTAATATTATTTTTTCAAAAAGTGTTATTTGATTAAATATAGTTAATCCATTATTTTTATAATATTTTATTTTATTATCATATATTACTCTTTTTAAATTATCATTAATATCTTCTATAAGTAAATTATTATTAGAATATGTTTCAAATACATCCATTTGAAAATTAAAATATTTTAATGTTTTAATTAATACTTCTCCTACTTGATTTAATTCATTCTCTTTTGTTTGTATAATATAAATTTTAAATTTATCTTTTATTATATCTAACCTATCTTTCCATAAATCATTTGTAATAGTTCTTTCAATTGTAGGAAAATAATTATAATAATTTAAAACTTTATATTTCTCTCTTCTTATAATATTAATTCTTTTTGCCCATAAATTATTTATAATAGCATCATTTATAATATTAAAAGATTTTTCAAAATCATCTAAATCTAATTGAACGTATGCATCAGGATGAATATAATCATTTATATTTGGTGCTCCCCAATAGAAACATAAGCATTCAGAAATTAATGGTTCCCAAAATTTCTCAGTAATATAATTAAATTCACTATTATTTTCAGCCATAAAATAATATTTATAAGGTATAATACCAATTAATTTACTTTCATCTGAAAGACTACCCTTATAATTAATAAAATTATGTTTATTATCATTCCCAAATATATCTATTTTAAAGGTTGCTTCATTCTTATTCTCAATATATTTTAAAAAGTCTATCCTCTTAATATGGCCTGGATCAAAATATTTGGATGAGCAAATAGTTGAAATATAGTTATTTGATTTTTTAATATAGTTATTCTGTAAATCATTATAATTTATTTTTAAATTCCACGTACAATTATTATAAAAATTAGAATGTTTTCTTACTTCTAAAAATATATTTTCATCAGGATTTTCCCATTCACCCCAAGTTTTCGTCCCCCAATTTTGCTCATTATTTTTACAACTTGGTTCCATTTGAAATATAATTGTTTTATTTGGAATAAACACTTCTGAATCATTTAAAGGTTTATTTATAATTACATAATAATCAATATTATTATCTTCATGAGTTATTTTAATATTATTCCATTTAAAATCTTCTTTAGACATATAATTCCAATCTTTGCATAAATTAAATGAATTAGTCCAATTACATATCATTTTAACACGTATTATTTTATCTAATTTAATATAAATACCATCTGTAGTACTTTTATAATAATTACTTGTAGTTAAATCTTCTATTCTATTTTTAAAGAATCCTATTGTATTAAAAGCATGTATATTATCATCTCTATTAGATATTTTAAACATATCATCTATTATTATATCAGGTTTATATAAAATATCATTATTTATTTGATCTTTATTATTTATAAATAAATAATTATAATGTTCGTGAATATCATTAAAATTAAAACTATCATAATCTTTTTGAATATCACTATCAGTATTATCTGATACATTTTTAACCCAATTAGAAAATACAATATTAGGATTTAATTCAAAAATATTAAGATTATCTATAATTTTAAATAAATAATCTATACCATGTTTTATTCCATTATTTTCAATATATTTTATTAATTTTTTTGCACCATTTTTAGATATAATATATCCAAAAGTACCTCCAATAAAATTATTTTTATCAAAATCAGATAAATCAATAATTTTTGTAAATTCCTTCTTTTTATAATTATGATATCCTAATAATAATATATCAATTTTATCTAATTTAGAAGAAAATATGGAATTTATTTCATTAAAATAGTTTATAAAATCATCGCATAAAGTAATATCATCTTCAAATATAATATAATAATCAGAATTATTATCTTTTATTAAATCTAACCAAATATTATAATGTGATAATGCACAACCAATAATATTTTTTCTATTATTAAAATCATTATATTTAAATAAATTTTTTATTTCTAAGTTTAATTCTAATTTTTTTCCGTCATATGCTTCATAAAAAAAATAATTATTTATATTTTCTTTTTTAAATAAATTATATATCCTATCTCTTCTATCTTCTCTTTTTTTTAAATTAATAATGAAAGTTTTAAATGACATATATTTATTTATTAATTATTTTTTAAATAAAAATATTACTTAATTATATATATTATGAATATTAATTGCAAAGAAATAGCAGAAAGGTATTTATTAAATCAGAATCCTTTATATGCATTTAGTTTTCCTTTATCAATATTAATTGCAATTATTGTATTTGGATGTGCAAAAGCTTTTAATTGGTCAAATAATTCTTATATTATCCAAATATTAATACCTATTTTAGTATTATTATTATGTATGGTAATATTTGATATTATATCAAGAAATATGGTATCTAAAAATGATAGAGATAAATTAATAAGAGAATGTAGTTCATGGAATAAAAATAATTCTCTAGAAAAATTTAGTAATGTAAATGATGCCGAAAATATAAATAGTAAGTTTGTTAATATTATAAATGATCAGATGAATCAAAATATGAATATTGAATTAAACAATCAACCTAACAAAGAAATTTATAATGTTATTGATCCAATAGCAGAAATACCAAATATATCACCGTTTCCATTAGAATCAAGAGAAATTGGTAATAAATGTATACAAAATAGTAATTGTTGTTCTTTATGTTCAGGTTCTAATAGCAATCCTTGCAATATTATAGCACCTATACCTGGTCCTCAGTGGATACCTCAATCTGCTAAATCTGTTCAAGATAGATTAGTTAATAATGATTATACAGAAGCAGTATGTAAATTTAATAATTAATAAAATAAAAATTGAATAATATTTTCTAATATTAGTAATTTATTTAATTATAAATAAAATATTAATTAATTTATTAAAAAAAATGCCAAAGTGTCTAAATAATATTAATAAATCATATAAAGGGACTGAAAATAGTCCATTAGGCATTGGATATTGTTCTAATTCTGAAGAAGCAGGAACAATTAAAATAGGTAAAGATGGTAAAGAGTGGATTGTTAAACAAACAAAATCAAGTAAAAGATGGACAAAAATTAATTCAACAAATACTCGTTCTGCTGTTTTTGTTGAAGATTCTTCAGATGAAGATGCAAAATCTAAAAAAAATTTAAAAACAAATAATAATAAATCTATTAAAGATGAATCTACAGATGAGATTGAAATAGATTTATCAAATGTAAATTTCGATAATTTTCCTCCAAGTTTCTATAAAGATGTTTATTTTCCAAAAATAATTAAATTATTGGAAGAGACTGGACTTGAAGAAAAATTTGGTGGTAAAATACCTTTTTTTATAGATGGTGAAGAATGGCCTAAAAAAGATAATATTTATATGACATTCTTATGTCAATTTTGTGATCCTTTACGAAATAATAATATATTATATAGAATATTTATATCAAACGATGATTATACAATCGAATTAAAAAAAATTGATTTTTCAGATAAAAATAAAGAAAAACAAATTATTATTAAAAATAACAATGTATCTTTAGAATCATTTAAAATTGATGGATGGGATAAAAAAATTGAATTATTATCCTATAATCATATATTAAAAAAATTAAATTTGCTTAATTGTGAAGATTTAGATAATAAATACTTCTCATCAGAATTTACTCCATCTTATGGAATTAAAATTGCTGGATCTCCAAGATTTACTCAAGGAGAACCTCGAAATTCAGAAAATTATGATTTTATACAATTAACTCAATCTAAATTTTTAAATTTTGAATGGGGTGATTCTGGTATTTGTCATATAACAAGAGTTGGTCAATATTATTTTGATTCTTATTAAAATATATACACTTATACTTAGTTTAAGTTTCAGAATTAATATAAATTCTTAGATTTAATATATATAAATTATAAAATATATATATTATCTTATTTAATTATATATGAATCAACTTATTATAGTAATAATATTATTAGTAATATTAATTCTAGTATTAATTATAAAAAAAAAGAATACAATTGAAAGTTTTAAAAATGATAATAAAAATTACTTATATCCAGTCAAAGGATTACAATCGATATGTTCAAAAGAAGGATTATTACCATCTTTTATGCCTAAAGCATGTTATATAGATGGTAATATGAATAGTTATGCAAATTGCAAATGTGAAGATGAAAGAGGTAATTGTAAAATATGTTATCCAACTATTCAAAGAGATAAATCAAGTGCAAGAGTTGTTTATGATTCCACTAAAGGAACATCACATTAAGCATATGATTCCACTAAATAAGCCATCATGTTGAACTATAATTTTGATTTACTAAATAGCAGTTAATCTCTTTTTTTATTTTTAAAGTAAATTTCTTTTTTCTTTTTTCATTTATTTGATTTAATTTTTCTATTTTTAATAAATTTTCTAATCCATTTATATCTATATTATATTTATTCATAAATAATATTAATTCACTATTATCATTCTTTAATATTTTTTTATTAGGTTGAATAATTGTAGTATCATCCTCTTCTTCATCTTCAGATTCCTCATTTTCATTAATAATATTTTTATAATTATTAAAATAATAGGACATTATTTCAGTCAAATATATAATTTCATCATTATCATATGTTAATTTACCAATTGAAAATTTAGCACTATTCAATAATTTCTTATTAACATACATTTGAGAAATTTTATTTAATAAATTAGTAAATTGAATATCAATATCTTTATTTTTATATTTTAATTGATTAAAGTAATAATTTGGTATAGTACAACCATATATACATGAATAATCATATAATTCATCCCAATCTTGTACTTCAAATATATTAGTTTGAATAGTATCTTGAATACACAATGATTCTAATATATTTTTATATGAAGTTAATTTTTTCTTATTTGTATCTTCAGATTTTTTAATATATTCAATTGAATTTTGATATACCATTAAAGGTGTTAATAAACAATCAATGTCAAATAATAATTGAGTATCATTTATACTCAATTTTTTTGTTAAAATCATTTTAGTTGAATCTAATAATTGAATATCTTCTTCTTTTTTCTTAAAAGTATCTAAAAATTTATTAAAAATTTCTTTAGTAATATTTTCACCATTTGACATTATATGTAAATTTTCTAATATAATTATTAATCTTCTAATATCTCCTTGACAATTATTTATAATATCTATTTTTACATCCTCGTTTATAGATTGTTTATGTTTCTCATATATATTTGTTATTATATTATAAAGTTCTTCATTAGTAGGATTCTTTAGATGAATTACTTCAGAAAATTTTTTTAGTTCATTAATTTTTTTATCATTAATATCATTAGAAGTACATATAATGGGATTATATAATTTTATATAATCTTCTGGTAAATTTTTTGTTTTCTTTACTTTTTTTTTATTATTTATATTTTTTTTTGCAATTTCAAATTTATCATTTTGCTTTAATATCGTTAATAATTCAGTCATTCCACCTTTATCACTTAATTTACATATTGTATCTACCTCATCTAATAAAATACCAATGGGAGATCCACCATCATTAAACATATCAACAACATTTTTAAATGTTAAAGATTTAGTCAAAAATTCACCAAATTTCTTTTGACTTCTAATATCTGTTGAATTCAATTCAATTTTTTTATAATTAAAATCTTTAAATATTAAATCAGCTAATAAAGTTTTACCAACACCAGTATTACCATATATAAATAAAACTTTTTTTGTATTAATACTATCTTTTTTATAAGATTCTATCCAATTTATAGCTTTAATAATTTCTTCATTATTTGTTTTAAGATCATTTAAATATTTTGGTTTGTATAAATCTAACCATTCCATAAATTATATTAATTTTATATTTTTAAATATAAATTAAGAAGAATTAGGAGGATGATTACATATATCATTAACACCTGACCATATACCCTGTACATTTGGGTTAGGTCCACAATAATTAATCCATTGGCATCTTGATAAAGATGAAGGTGATGATTTATTTAGAAAATCATATTTTTCATCATCCGAAAGAGTAGTTAAATTATGTGGATTTCCATATTCCCATGTATACCCTGACTTAACTGGTGAAAATATCATTTCTTTAGAATTACATTTACCTGCTGCAATTCCAGTTGTTGGATTATTTGTAGCAATATTAAATGAATTTTTACATAAATAATTTCCACTAGAATCATAACCGATATTTACCCAATAATCTGGACATTTTATACCAGAATTTTGCATATAATTACCAGGAGGGTTAGCACTCATTGCAATTTTCTGACTCTCTTTTTTTCTTACATATAAATATAAATAACGGATTGCATATGTTATTATAATAATTAAACCAATTATAGCAAATATATTTATAATTACAGATATTACAGACATATATTAATTATAAATATTTTAATTTTAAATTTAATAAATAAATTTATATAATATTATATAAATTAAAAAGTAGTAGTGACAGATCTTAATGCTCGTGATCCTTTTGAAGATAAGTTTAAAGGAAGATCAATTGGTAAAGGCATATATTCTATTTCCTTAATGTATCCTATATATTGATTTATTTCAGGAATAATTTGTTCAACTGACCAATCTGAAACTAATTTATTTAAATATTCAATTTGTTCTTTAGTTTTATCTGGTAAATTTGGAGAGTGCTGCAAATAAATAGATCTCATTATAATCTCTAATTCAACATCAGATTGTTTATCTATAATAAATTTTTTATCACTTTTTAAATAAACATTATATCGAATCATATTTTGAATAATATCCATATTGCTTTTTGAAAAAAATAATTGATTTAACTTAGAAGTTTCTTGTATACCGTATAAAGCTTCTACTTGAAAATTATTCATTGTTTCACTTTCATGATCTATCATCTTCATATCTTTAACATTTTTATTTGTAAGTGTTACTCTACCATTTTGAAATTGATTATACATATATATAAATTAAATATTTTTTTTTTTTAAAAAAAACAAGATTATTTAACGTATATTTCCAGTAACTGTTACATTATTTGTTTTAGTATTTATTAAAGTTTCTTTTAATACATCTTTTAATTCGTGAATAGTTAAAGTAAAACTAAAATTATTATTTAATGATATTAATTCCATAGAAGGATTATAAATGCTTATTGAAATTTCATCTACATTATCAATTTCTTTATCATAATTATATGAATAAGAATGATTATTTTGAATATTTAATGTACTGTTATTATAATTACCTGGTATATCTGATAATATTATTTTTGCAAAAATAGATGATGCATCTTTTTTCAATAAATTTAAATCATAGCATGATTTTATATTAGTATAATCTTCTCCAATTCCAACATTTAAATCAGAATTATATACATATATTTGATTATATTGTAATATATTATCATCTATACCATTTTTAATTTCATTCCTATTAGAAGATTCTCCACTTGTTGTACTATTAAAACTTATTTTTATAAATAGATATGAATTTGATGAAAAATAATATTGATCATTATATCTTTGTAAATTTAAATTTAGAATAGGATAATGATTAAGTTGTAAATAATCAGATAATTTTAAATTTGATCCCGATAAAATATTATTTTGAATATTACTTTGAACGAATTTAAAACCACCATTTGTTTCAGATGTATATATTTGATATGATTCATCCTGAATAGCCCACGCTAAGATACTTAATATTGATCTTTTTTTTTGATTTATTGTTTGATATTGATATGTTATATAATTATTATTTAATTTATCAAATATCCATCTAAATAGTAAAGCTCTTCCAATTAATGGAGTTTTTTCATAATAAACATAATCAGTTAATATACAAGAAGTGTTATAATTATTTTGAGATGATGAACTATTTACTATTGATTGAGGTGATATGATATTTCCATAATTTTTTAAAAAATTATTTATATTACTTGAAAATATAATATTATTGGTAATAGAAGGCTTAATATTATATCCATTTTGATCATAATTTATACCATTTATATTACCAGTTGATAACTTAAAAGCAAATCTTAAATATACTTGGGTAAAATTAGTTGTTACTCCATTTACTGTCGTACTTGTATTAAAAGTTATGGTATCGATAAATTTATAATATGATATACTTTTTAAATCTGTCTCACTATAACCATTTTTTAAATAAATATTCAAATCATAAAATTCAGTATAATTTATAAATTCATTATTAATATTTCCTACATAATATTCTAAATTAGTTATTACTAATGGAAAAGCATTAGGTGAATAAATACAATATAAATTATAGTAATATTGATACGATATATCAGAGGTAGTTGATAAAGTAACATAAATAAAACTTGTATCTAAAGTATAACTTCCATTATTAATATAATTTGATGAAAAATTATAAAAAATATCATCTTGTATAATATTTATATCGTATGGAGAAAAAGTCTGAATGGCAGCAATTTGTAATTCCTCCATTCTATTAACAAATCTTACTACATTACTATTTGGATTAATATATATAGAAAATAGATGAGGAGTTCCTATTTTTTTTTGATACACTAAATATGGTTGTTCTACAACTTTTACATCAGTCGTTAAATTACCTCCATGAATTATTTTTGAAGTATAATATTTAATAGTTTCAATTAATTCAGTTACAGAATAAAAACCTGGATTTATATTAGTTTGATATACTAAATAATTATCGATAGAATCAGAATATCCATTTCCATTTGAAGTTGTATAAGAAAAAGTAGAATTTGGTAGGCTACTATAACTTATTGTATTTACTCCAATTACAGGAACTGGAATTATAGTATTATCATAACTATTTGATTGTAGATTTTCAGTTGATGCATATTGCCATGCTAAATTATTATTTGAATTTGTAACAGGTTGATTAATATTTCTAAAATTAATATCACTTAATACAAATTTTTTAATATTAGTAAATTTGGTATTTAAAGTTAAACTAAAAGAATTTGGATTAGGATATTTACCGTAATTTCTATTTCTATTATCAATATTTACTTTTGTTATTATTTCTTTTTGATATTTATCATTGCTAATATCTTTAATATAAGAATCAAATAATGGATAATGATTTTTATTTTTATTAATTGGCCATTTTTGATCAAGGTTTCTATCTAAATTAATAGAAGAATTTTCATATTGTTCATCATTCAGATATTTACTTACTTCTGTTTGAGTATTACTTATGTAATCTTCAAATCTATTATAATAGTTACCTTCCGTATTTAAATTTTTATATGTTAACACATCTTCTGATATAAATTTATTAGTATATAATAAATCTTGAGGATCTGACATTTTTAATTAGTAATATGAATATTTTAAATATAAATTATATTATTAATATTTTTTTAAATCACAAAAAATATTAATAATATAATTTATATGCCAAGTATTATAAAAAGAATATAAATATAAAAATCATATAGTAAATAATATGAAAGTGAGATATTTTTCGGATTTACATTTAGAATTTATTAAACCTAACAAAATAGAACGATTCATTCAAAAAATTCCACAAGGTGTAAACGAAATATGTATATTAGCAGGAGACATAGGTAATCCATATCAAAAAAATTATGATATTTTTATGAACTTTATAAATAAAAATTTCAAAAAAACATTTGTTATTACTGGAAATCATGAATATTATAATAAAAGAAAAACAATACAAGAAACAAATGAATTTATGGAAAATTATTTTCAACAATTTAATAATATTCGTTTTTTGAACAATAATTATGAAATTTATGATAATTATTGTTTTATTGGTACTACTTTATGGAGTAAAATTAAGAATCCAGCTTATGAAATAAATGATATATATAGTATACCTAATTTTGATTATATAAAATATAATAGATTAAATATGCAAAGTATAGATTTTTTAGAAGATGCATTACAAAAAAACGAAAATTGTATCGTTATAACACATCATGTACCTTCTAGTTCATTGATTGATATAAAATATAAAACTCAAAACATGCAACCTTATAATCAATGGTTTTATTGTAATATGGATGAATTGATTGAAACAAATGGAAATAAAATAAAATGTTGGATATATGGACATACTCATACTCCATCTAATATTATTATAAATAAAATTCCATTTTTATGTAATCCAATTGGATATCCAAATGAAAATAGTAATTTAGATTTTCAAAAAAGTTTTACAATCAGCGTTTGAAATGTAAAAATCTTAATTTACCGTACTTACTTTTAGATATTTATCCATCAATTTTTTATATGAAAATTGATGGATAAATATTTAAGATAATAATAATAATTACATTTTAAATATTATTATTATTACTTTTATTAAGCTTTGTTATATATTCAAATTATTACAATGAGTAACATTACTACTCAAATAGAAAATAAAATTAAAAGTGTTTTAAATTTTAAAAGTAATACAAATGACTCTGAATATTTAGAAGAGGAAACGAATGTATTTTATCCAGATGATAGACAACATTTTAGATATTATGAGGTATATAATGAGGATGGAACTCATTCTTTATTGAGCAATCTTGATTTAATTGAAATACTTAAATGTTATTTAACTCCTCCAGAAGATTCAACTAAATTTAATAAAAAATATGATAATGTTTGTAATGTATGTAGATTAAAATTTAATATTAGTAATTTATTTAGTATGAATACTAATTTTGATGTTGATGATAATGTAGAAATTTTAACTCAATGTTTTAATCATTGTAAATTTAAATGCAATGGTGACGAAGTAAAGATTTTTATGGCTTCAGAAGAAGCAAAAGAAGAAATTAATCATTATTCTAAATTAGTAAAATTATTTAATTCTTTATCTGATAATTCAAAACCTTATCTCTATCTAGAAGAATTTAAAAATAATTTAAATGAATATTTATCATTATTAAAAGAATATAATGATAAATATACTCATTAAAAATATAAAAATACATAAAAATTAATTATAATATATCATTTGGATTCTTTCCATACTATTATAGATTATTATAAATATATTTTTTTATACATTTATAAATATTATATTTATTATATTATAAATGCCAACAAGAATTTATAATCATAAATTTGAAGATAAAGATAGTATTATTTATCATCCTACATATAAATTATCTAATAAAGCTCAACTTAAATCATATTATTTCATTACAGATAAAATATCATGTCCTGTATTAGATCAAGATAATCTAGGTTCATGTGTTATAAATGCATCTTATATACTATTTTATATTTTATCAAAACAAAATATAACTTTATCTAGATTAACTTTATATTATATATGCCGTGCATTAGATGGATCGTGTTCAACAGATGATTCTGGGACTTATGTAACTACCGCTTTAAAATCGCTAAATCAATATCAATTATGTAATGAATCCTTGTGGAAATATGAAATTGATAAATTTGCTATTTTACCTCCTGCAGAATGTTTTATTAATACATATTTATTAAAAAATTATACTTATACTAAAGTTACTCAAGATATAATGCATATAACAGATTGTATTTCAAATGAATTTCCAATTATTATAGGAATAGAAATATATTCTAGTTTTGAATCAAGTGATGTAAATAGTACTGGATTAGTACCTACCCCAGATCCATCTAAAGAAAAATTTTTAGGAGGTCATAGTATGTTAATTATTGGATTTGATAATACAAGTCAATATTTTAAAGTTTTAAATTCATGGGGCACTAATTGGGGATCAGCTGGATATTGTTTTATTTCGTATGATTATATATTAAATCCATCATTAACACCTGATTTATTTACAGTTAGTTTTACTATGTAATTTATAAAAAATAATTAAGATAATAAAAAAATGATAATTATTTTAATCGAGTAATTTTTAATAATGTTATAAACAAGAACATATTAATAAAAATAACTCAATTAAAATATCTAAAATGAATATTGAAGACGAATTATGCAATTTATTAAATAATAAATTAAAAATAATAGATAAAGAGATTCATCAATTAATAATTCATGATTTTACTATTTTAACTAATTATTATTTTGAAATAATGAAAAATGAAGAAAATTTCAATTTTTGTATTGATCCTTCTCCTCATTTAGATATATATATAAATAATAAGACTATTAAAGAGATGTATGAATATTTATCCGATGATTTTACTGGATATAAATTATTATATAAAATGATAAAAGATAAATATAAGATTATTCCAGAAGAAAATATTATTTCTTCGTTATTAGATTATTATTTTGAATTTCTATTAAATTGAATTAGTAAATTACTTCTTTTTTGAAGCAGTTTTTTTACTACTACCTTTCAGATTAATAAATTGTTCATTTAATTTCGAATTATAGTCTGATAATTTTGCTTTATAAACTTCTAAAAATTTATTCAAATCTTCTTTCCATAAATCTTTTTCATTTTTTAATTCTAATTCATTATATATTGCTAATTTATTTTCATATAATTTTTTTAATTCTTCTACTTTCTTTTTTGTTAATGATTTTATCTTCATATTCAATAAATAATCAAAACTAAATGTTTCATCATTTTCTTCGTCAGATCCAAACTTTGGATAATTTCTTTCAATTAATATATTTTCTATCTCATCATCTTCTTTATGTAAAATATTTATATCACCATTTATAAACTCTTCAATGAATTTTACTTTAGCTTGATATATATTTAATTCTTTTTGCATAGTTTTAAGCATATATTCTTTCCTTTTAACATAATAAACTAATCTCATAAAATAAAATTCTTTTAATATATCAACATTATTATCATATTTGCAAATTATTCCTTTATTATTATATAGATGCATATTACTATAATTAGTATATTTCGAATCTGTTAATTTTAATACATTTTCTAATTCATTCTTTTTTCTCAATTCACTCAGTTCATCTTTTTTAAATTTCAATGTAAAATTTATTATTTTTTCCGTGGAATTATTTGAAAAGTCTACTAAACATTGTTTATTACCTTTATTATCAACAGATTTATCATATAATAATGTTTCCAAAAAAGATTTATAATCATCTGTCCATTTACCAATTGGCAATTCATCTATAACAACTGTTGTATCATCTATAACTTTAAATACTCCTCTATTAATATATTGTTCCAATCCATAATCATTTATACCTTTGAAATCTATTGCTCCTTTAAAACCTCTAAACCACGGAATCATCTGTTCTAATGGTTTATCATCCATTAAATTAATCAAATTTCGAACAATAACTTCAGGGTTATGAGGAGGAACTTTAGTACTAAAACCAGTTCCAATTCCTTCACTTCCATTAACTAATATCATTGGTAAAATTGGTAAATACCAAATAGGTTCAATCTTTCTTCCATCATCTTCATTATATTCAAATAACGGACTATCTAACGGATTAAATATATGAAATGCTAATTCTGAAAGATTAGTAAAAATATATCTTGGTGAAGCTGCATCATTCTTAGGATCTATTCTTGTACCAAATTGTCCTTTAGGTACAAGTAATTCAATATTATTAGCACCAACATAATCTTGTGCTAATCCAATAATAGAATCATATAATGATTGTTCACCATGATGATATGCACTATGTTCACTAACATATCCTGCTAATTGAGCAACTTTAATCTCTTTTTTTAAATTTCTTTTAAAGCAACTATAAATAATTTTTCTCAAAGAAGGTTTTAATCCATCGCATATAGATGGTATAGATCTCTTACAGTCGTAATCTGAAAAATGAATTAATTCCTTGTCTATAAATTCGTGATAATATACTTTCTTTTGAGATTGTTCAATAATTCTATCTTTGTCATATGTTTTCAACCATAATTTTCTATCTTCGATTCTTTTTTTATCAAATGCTAATTCTATTTTATTTATTGATAATTCTTTATTTGTCGTATCATTGTCTTCATCACTAACCATATAACATATATTCTTTTCGTTAAAATTCGTAAAATATCCTTTAGCTTCTTCAGAAGTACTTGTACCCAATCCCTTATAATATTTAATATCCCATTGTTTTAAATTTTCTATTGCTTGTTTCCAAGTATCAAATTCTGACATAGTATAAAATTCTTTAGTATCTTTATTTTTAGAAACTTTTATAATAGGTGTTGCTAATGAAATAATAAATCCAGGTATTTCTAATAATTCTGGCCAAAAAGTTGAAAATAGATTAATCAATAAACCCTTAATATGACTTCCATCAACATCAGCATCAGTAAAAATCATTATTCTACCATATCGTAAATCATTTAATGTCTCTTGCTTATCTTTATTTTTAGAGTTAAATTTCAAACCCATTATTTTTACTAAATTACTAATCTCATTATTATCACTAACTCTTTTTAAATTAACATCTCTTACATTTAGAAGTTTTCCTCTTAAAGGAAAAACACCAAAATAATCTCTACCAACAACTCCTAAACCAGCAATAGCCAATGCTTTAGCTGAATCTCCTTCAGTTAAAATAAGAGTACATTTAAGAGATTCATTTGTACCAGCTTTATTTGCATCATCTAATTTATCAATTCCTCTCAATGAAGATACTTTTTTTCCACTAGCTTTTTGTAATCCTAAATTATCTTTAAAATCACTTAATTTAATTGCTCTTTCTATTAATGATGTTTTAATTAATTTTTCAATAAATTTATCAGATATTTCACATTTGCTACCAAATTTTGTATGAGGTGTTGTGAGATATTCTTTTATTTGACTATCAAAAGCTGGATTTTCAATGGTTGATTTTACAAAAATAAATATATTATCTTTAATATGAGCTGGTTTTAAATCTAATTTCTTTCTTTTTACTCCTTTAGTAGATACAACAGTTTGTAGTTTTTTAATTATCAAATTAGAAACAAAATCTACATGTTTACCTCCTTTTAAAGTACTAATACCATTAACAAAGGAAACCTGTTCAAATTTAGCATCTGGATTTATTGCAACTACAATCTCCCATCTATCACTAACTTCTTCATATACTCTTTCTATTTCATTATCTAAATAAAAATTTACATATTTTTCTAAAGTTTTACATTCTAATTTTATATCATTTAAAAATACTGATACATTTTTGTTTGTACATGCTGTAATATCAATAACTCTTTTTTTCATTAATTTTAAAGTATCATCGTCTAATTTTTCTATTCCAAATCTATCTAAATCAGGTGAGAATTCAATAATAGTATATGGTTTTGCAGTACATTTTGAAATAATTGGTTCACCTTTAATTGTCATATTTTTTTCAAATGTTTGAATATATTTTAATTTTCTTTCAGCATCAACTGTTTCAATTTTAAATTTTTTAGAGAAAATATTAGCTAATTTTGCTCCAAATCCATTTTTTCCTCCTGTAATTTTTTTTTCATTTTTATCATAATTAGAGGAAGTTAATAAATGTCCAAAAATTAATTCAGGAACCCAAACATTATGTTCTTTATGCTCAACTATTGGGATTCCTTCACCATTATTATAAATAGTAATAGTTTGATTATTATCATCAAAGTTTACTTTAATAATATTTACTTTATTAATAATTTTCTCATCATTTTCTGTTCTAACATGTTGATCAATTGCATTTACTAATACTTCATCAAAAATTTTGTATAATCCAGGAATATATTTAATATTTTTATAAATTATTTTTTCAGTATCATCGTCATATACCCATGTATCAATATCAGTTTTTTCAATAGAACCAATATATGTATCGGGAATATCAATAATATGTTCTAATTGCGTTTTTTTTACAAAAGTTTCTTCTACTGTTTTTGACATGTTTATAATTATAACCTATATAATGATAACACTTTAAGTAGATTATTTTTCATTTTTTTTTTATTTTATATTAAAATATATCATAATCTTGAAAAAAAAGATATTATTTTATATATTGTATTTATTGGAACTCTTATTAAATCAATAAGAGCAATTAATAGATTACCAATACTTACCCCAAAATTAATTGTACTTTTAAATATATTCATTATATTTATTAAATGTTTTATAATAATATAAAAAATATTTCCAATTTTAACATAAATTTTAAATATTTCTGTTGCGACTTTTGAAATATCATCAAATGCACGTTGCTCCATTGATGCAATAACTTTTCTAACTTTATTTACGGTAGATGATATTACATCCAATCCTCCTGTTAATTTTTGAGTAATATTAAGATGTTCGCTTATACTTGAATTAAACTGTGATGAAAACTCAGCTGATTTACAACTATTTAAAGTTGAATTTGGATCACCTGGTGCAATGCCAATCATTTGTAAAAATGGACCCAATGGAGAACATTTAAGTTGATCCCAATTATTATTTATATAATCTTTATTACTCTTAGAAACTGCAGATCCCATCTACTTATATTTAATAAAAATATTTTATTATTTAAGATTAATTTATTAAAAAATTTTAAAAAATAAAGTATATAAAAATGGTTATAGAAAAAATTTTAAATAATCATGAATATAAATTATTTTTTTTAAAAGCAATTTTATTAGGGATTGATTACGGTTCAAGTAATAATTCAGATTATTATAAAAGAAATATAAAAAATGAAATATATAAAATAACTGAAAATAATTTATTATCTAAAAATGATAATATATTTATAACAAAACAAGAGAATAATATTTTAAATTTAGATTACCAACAGAAATATACAATAAATTTAATTCAGCGTTTAAGTGCGAATAATTACGGATATAATTATTCTAAAATTAATGTATTAAAAAATAATTTATTAATAATTAATAAAGAATTAGAAAAAAATAAATTTATTTTAAAAAAATATAAAGAGACCCATAATATTGTTGATAAAAAAGAGAATTTATATAAACAAAATGATGATTTAATGGGAAAGAGAGATAATTTATATAAACAAAATGATGATTTAATGGAAAACAGAGATAATTTATATAAACAAACTAATAATGTAATAGATAAAAAAGATAATTTAGTAAATGAATTAGAAAAAACATTAGGTAATTTATCAAATTTAATTATAAATTAAAAATCTTTAAAAATCTTTAAAAATGTATAATATATATTATGGAAAGAATATATAATGATGCATTAGAAAGATTAGATAATAATATAAAAAAATTACAAAAATTAAAAAAAATAGTAAAAATTCTTGATTCTAAATTTAAAGATAAAATGATACATATTTCAATTGATGGTGAATTAAAATTAACTGATTTAGAAAATAAAAATAAAATAAATAATTCTCGATTAAAAATATATCCAGATATATATTATAATCCATTTGGATTATGGTTAAGTTGTGGTTCAGCGTGGATTAAATGGGCAATATTTACATCAGAAGATTATTGTTATAATAATAATTTTTTTAATTTTGAAAAAATAAAAATATATGAAATAGAATTAAATAATAAAAATATACTTTATATAAATAATTTAGATGAATTAGTAAATTTTCATAAAAAATATGCATTTTATGAAGAAAATAAAGGTTATAATATAAATTGGCCAAACGTTAAAAAAATATACGATGGTTTAATAATTTGTCCATATTTAGGTTACGAAATATGGAATAAAATAAATAATCCTACATCATTATATGTAAATCCAGATGATGATAAATATATAAAAGAAGGATTAAAAGAAAATATTATGAAATATCCAAAATTTTATTTAGAATGGTATAGACATTGGGAAACATCAACTGGTATTATTTGGAGAAAAAAATCTATTAAAAAAATATATTTAATAAAAATTTAATAATATAAAATAGTAATTTATTCTTATAATTATATAAAAATATATATATAAAAAAATATATAAAATATAAATTATGAATATTAATAATAATAATAATACTTCAACAAGTTATATAAAGAGTAATTTTATACAACAAAATAAAGTAAATATGATTAATTATAATCAGTATTATGAATTATTTTATAAAAATATTAATCCTTCTTTAGAAAAAGAATTAGGCTTAAAAAGATTGGATAATTACAAATTTATTTTAGAAAATAATTGGAAACCGCCAAAATTATACGGTTTAGAAAATTCAGAACGTATTATACCTGAACATTATTTTGAGCATAATAGTAATAATTTTAAAGAAATTGATATGTTTTATGAATTAACAAAAGATGTACGTAACTTAAAATCATTATCTAAAATACAATTAGATTATATTAAAACTTTAAAAAAAGAACAAATTATTGAATTATTAGAAATTTATAATAGTTGTTTTGAAAGTATTGTTAAATTATTAGAATAAGTATAATATTTTTATAACCATATTTTATTGATTATCTTTACATAATTAAAAATTGATTAAACTATTTAAATTATATCCATATAAAATTAGATTTACAATATTCTTTAACTACTCTCATATCAGGATATGTAATTGAATCTGAATTTCATGAAATAGGTCTATTACCATATAAATTCAATATTATTATCAATACAATCATTTAATTTTGTTAGATGTAATATAATAAAATTTTTACTATATTATATATATATTATATCAATCTATTTATTAAAATTCTGTAAAAAAGAAAATACAGATCTCATAGATTCTGCAGTAGCACCACTATGTCTCATCTCATTGCTTTGACTTAAATTATCAGGACCTGCTATATCTAAATGAATCCAATTAGAATCTCTTGGAATAAAATTAGATAAAAATGCACCTGCCATAATAGTACCAGCTTTAGAATTATTAGAATAATTTTTAAAATCAGCTATATTTGATTTAGTCATAGAAATATATTCATTCCACATAGGTAGCTCCCATATTTTCTCATTATTTTCAACACCAGAATTAATCATTTTTTGAATATATCTATTATTATTACCCATTATAACAGAAGATTTACTATCAAATATAGCAGCAGCTTGACCTGTTAAAGTTGCAATATCTATACATAAATAAGGTTTATATTTTTCTGAATAAGCTAATGCATCAGCTAATATTAATCTTCCTTCTGCATCAGTATCTGTAATTTCAACTGTTTTTCCACTATAAGATTTTAATATATCACCTGGTTTTATTGATTTAGAATCTACTATATTTTCCACTAAAGGTAATAATCCTATAAAATGTCCTTCTACCTTATATTTTGATAATAATTTAAAAATTCCATATACTATAGCACTTCCTGTCATATCATTCTTCATGTCACTAAAATCACCATGTTTTATATTATATCCTCCACTATCAAACATTACACCTTTTCCAATTAATACAATTGTCTTATCATTTTTACCAATATTATTATTATACTCTAAAATAACCATCATTGATTTATTTTTACTGCCTTGATTAACACCTAATATTAAATTACAACCAATTTTTTTTAATTTCTCTTCATTTAAAACTTTTACTTTAACATCTTCTGACATATTAGATTTTATATATGAAAAATATTTTTTAGAGAATAATATATTCGATGGCATATTAATTAAATTTCTTATTTCATTTTGAATTTCTGCTTGATAAATATAATTATTAATATCATTTTTAAGTTTTAATTTTGGATAATAAAAATATATTTTCGAATTATTTAATTTAATATCAGATTTAAATAAAGTGCAATTATAAAATCCTAATATTAATGATATAATTTGATTCTTTATAATATTTTTATTATCGTCTATTAAATGAATCATTATATTTTTATTTTGATCCGCTAAATTTTTTCCTATTTTTCCAAAAGTTTCGTATAATTTTTTATTACTACATTTGGAAGATTCATTAACTCCAATAAATATTACTTCAAATTTATCAGTATAAATATTTTTTTCAAAATCTTCATTTAATTTATAATTTTCAAATAATTTTTTTGGCAATTTTTCAATATTTAATAATTTTTGTATTTTCTCTATATTTTTTTTTAAATCATTGCAAATTACAAATATGTAAACATCTATATTTTTAATATTAAATCTATTAGTATATATAAATTTTTGCATATACATTTAATATATAAAATTAATTTATTAAATAAATCTTATTTAATATCCTATTTAATGTCATGTTAAAAATTGATATAAATATAGCATAACACTATAAAAATAATGAATAATAATAATTTTATAATAAAAAAAAAAGTAGGATATTTTGGCGTTGAATTATTTAATTTTAATATTAAAAATAGAGATCATACAGATATTTTACAAGAATTATTAGACGAATATTTAGTTATTATAATAAAAGAAACTCCTATATCCTATGAAGAACAAATAGAACTAGCAAATATATTTGGAGAACCTACTTTAGCACATCCTGTTTTTCCAGGTAATGAATATTATCCTCAAATCTTAGAAATTAATGGATCAAAAGGTGGTAAAAATGCAAAATGGCATACAGATGTATCATTCCTAGAAAATCCTCATTCTGTTTCTATTTTAGTTGGTGATGAAATACCAGAAGTAGGAGGTGATACATTATGGTGTAATTTGAGAACATCTTATGAAAAAATTAATAATGAACTGAAAGTTTTTTTAAATAGTCTAGAAGCTGTTCATAAAGTTACTCCATTAGCATATTGGGGCGAACCATTTGATTATTTATATTCTATGGAAGAAATTATTAATTTATATGAAGACTCTAAAAAAATTATTCCAGTAATTCATCCTGTTGTTCGCATACATCCAAGAACAAATAAACCATCTTTTTTTGTAAATCCTGGTTTTACTTCTCATATTTCTAATTTAACTAAAATAGAAAGTGATAATGTTCTAAAATTAATTTATGAACATATGACTCAACCAGAATTTATTTTAAGACATAAATGGGATAAGAATGATATTGTAATATGGGATAATATTTGTACTGCACATTATGCTGTTAATGATTATGGATCTGCTAATCGTAAAATGAGGAGAATAACAATTAAAGGAGAAATACCATTTGGTTATAATAATATTATTAGTAAAAAAACAGAAGATCCATTAAAAATTATTAGATAAAAATCCCAAATTTTTAATCTCTTTCATATCGTTCTTCTAACATTACAATATTATTTATGTCATCCAATGTTTTATAATCATTATTTATCATTTTAAATTCTAATATTGTTTTATATTGATTTAATACATATATATTTGTGAAAGTATGATTAGAATATATTGGTATTACTTTAGGTGTTAAATGATATTTTTTATTCTTTTCACATTTTGTTAAATTACTATTTTCAATCTTAATATTCTCAATAAAATCATCATAAATATCAGTATCAGTATAATATCCTCTTTTTCTATCTAAATTTATACAATAAGAAGTATTATTATTATAATTAATATATAATCTTTGTTCAATATAATAATCACAACCCATTAATACTTTATTTTTATTGATGCGATTTATATTTATAATTTTGAAAGAATAATGTAAATTTATAAAAAATAAAAATGAAAAAATTTTAAAAAAAATCATTATATTTTAAAATAGATATTTTAAATGATAAAAGATGTAATATAAATATTTTATATATTTATATATTAATTAAATGAAAGATATTAATAAATCTTTATTTATTGGAGTTTATATTAGCACCTCTCATTTTAATAATTTATTAGAAGCATTCGAAAAAACAAAAGAATTAGGTGCAAATGTATTACAAGTTTATTTAGGAGATAATGTTTTAACAACTCTAAGTAAAAAATTAAAACCAACTTTAGATGAAATAAGAATATGCAAAGAATTTATAAAAACGAATAAATTAAAATTTTTCGTTCATTCTATATTATCTCTTAATTTTTGTAAAGATCCTTTAAATAAAAGGAATGAATGGGGAATTACAAATATAGTATATGATATGAATTTATGTTATAAATTAGGTGGTGAAGGAGTAGTAGTTCATATGGGTACTTATAAAACTGATAGTTTAGATATATCATATGCAAAAGGAGTTGATAATTTTGTTAAATCTCTTATTTTAATTCTTGATCAAACAAAAAAAATACCACTTATTTTAGAAACTCCTGTTAATAAAAAATATAAAATAGGATCTACTATTGAAAATTTATTTAAAATTTATTATAAAATACCTATAAAATACAGAAAACGAATAAAATTTTGTATTGATACTCAACATATTTTTGCATCTGGTTATAATATTAGTTCAATTGAAGGTATAAGTTATTATTTTGAACATTTTGATAAATTAATAGGTATTAAAAAAATTGCATTAATTCATTTAAATGATTCCTATAAAGAGTATAATTCTCATATAAATAGACATGAATCCATAAGAAAAGGATATATTTTTGCTAATAATGGAGAAAAATCATTAAAATATATAATCGATTTTATTAAAAAACATAATATACCAGCATTAATGGAAACAAATTATGAAAATTATAATAAAGAAATACCATATTTAAAACAACTAAGAGGTAAAAAAATAAATATAAAAGATAAAATAATTAAAATATTTAAAACTTTATTAACTTATTATCAATCAACTAATATTATTAATAAATCAACAAAATATAGAATGGATAGTTATATAAAAGCTATAAAAGTATTAGAAAGAATAAATACACCAATATATAATTCATCTAATCTAAAAAATATATCATTTATTGGAAAAAAATTATCAGATAAAATAGATGAAATTGCACAAACTGGAACGTTAAAACAGTATGAAAATATTAAAAAAAATAATTATTTAAATTCAATTCAACTATTTCAAAATATTTGGGGCGTTGGACCAAAATTTGCTAAAGAATTAATCCATAAAAATATCTATACAATAAATAATTTAAAAGAAGCAATTAAAAAAAATAAAATAATATTATCTGAACAGCAAAGGATTGGATTAAAATATTATAATAATCTAAAAATTAAAATAACAAGATCTGAAGTGGAAGAATATACTAATTTTATAAAAAATTTATTAAATGATTATTCAATAAATATTTATAATGCAGGCTCATATAGATCTGGTAAAGAATATTTAGGTGATATCGATTTAATAGTAACATATAATAATGTTAATAATGTTAATGATATTAATGATATTTTTTATAAAAAACTAATAGAAGAAAATATAATATACGAAACTTTACAATCTGGAGAAAATAAATCTATTTATATTATTAAATTACCTAATAAAAATATTTATAGGAAAATAGATGTTGCTTTTATAGAAGAAAAATATTTACCATGGTATTTATTATATTTTGGTTCAAGTAGAGAATTTTCAAAAAAGATACGTGGAATTGCTTCTAAATTAGGTTATAAATTAAATGAAAAAGGATTATTTAATAAAGAAACTGGAATAAGATTAAATTTCAATCCAAAAAATGAAGAAGAAATATTTGATTATCTTAAAATTAATTATATTAAACCGGAAAATAGATGATTATCTTAAATCAGAAAATATTTTATCGAAATACTCTTCAAAATTTGAATCGTCTGTAGAATTACCTATTGCACCGGATGATGAAGATATTTTATTTATTAATTTATTATACCAATTTATATAATCATCATAATAAGCTTGAAAATTATTTATATTACCATAAATATAATCATTTATTTGATAATAAGAATCAATTGCTTTATTAAATAATTTAGGTTCAACATAACAGAATATAAATTTTATTAAATTAAAATCTAAATTTAAACTATTAATTATTAATTTATATAAACTTGAACTTTGACTATTAAAAGCATTATCAATAGATGTTAATAAATTATTATATAAATTATTCATATTATTTAAATGATTATTTTTATAAAAGTCACTACTTATATTATTGTAGTATAAAGAATCATATAAATTTATTTTTTTATCTAATGTTGGTTTTGTTTTTTTTGTATTATTATTTTCATTATTATTAGCAGTAGCTACATTATTAATTATATAATTATTACTATTTTTATTATTACATTTAATACTATTATTATCATTATTCTCTTTATGAGTTAATATATCAAACATAAAATTAAAAGAATATAATCCATTATAACTGTTTGCTAACTTATTAGTTGGATCGTATAATAAATAATTTAATAATTTAATCCTTACATCATTATATTTTCTAAATAATTTTAAAAAAAAATCTTTATTAGATTCATCGTCATAAGTATTTTCAAAAATAGTATAATAATATGGTAAAGTATTATGATAACTTTGTAATATATTATAATTATTATTAATAAATTTTTGAAGAAATTCATCAAATGAAACAGATTCTTTATCTTCATTCATTAGTTTCTTAGCCTTGTTAAGAAAGCCTTCTTTTTTAAATGTCTCTTTATAAGTACCATGAAAATTAATTATTAAAAATTTTTTCAATAATTTATATTTATTTTTATTTATTTTTATAGATTCAAATTTACATTTTGATGTTAATAGTATTGATAATATATATTTTTTAACAAGTTCTAGTTGTTCTAAATGAAATTTAATTGTATAAAAAGTATTAATAATTTCATTTGATATTGGGTCAGTTTCTTTATCTTTAAAAAATATACCTGGTATTATTGGTAATTCTTCTAGGATAAAGTTTTTAAAATTAAATTCAGATGGATTTACTATTTTATTTAAAAATGGTGTAAGATTATTTTTAGTTAAATTATTTGTCATATTCCTTTAAATATTAAAATATATTTTTTTAATAAATAAATTAATTTAAAAAAAAGAAAATTAATAAATAAAGAGTTATGACGTTAAACAATTCAATTGAAGAGATTAAAGATTTAAATAATAATGAAATAGATGAATTTAGTGATGATAATGAATCATATTCAGATGATGATGAAGAAGAAGAATATGATGATGAAGAACCAATTAAAAAGAAAAGAGGTAGAAAACCTAAAGATAAAGAGGATAGTGATAATTTAGTTGAGAAGATCCAAAAGAAAAGAGGTAGAAAACCTAAAGTTAAAGATAATAATGAATTAGATAAAGTACCTAAAAAAAGAGGTAGAAAACCAAAAGAGAAAATCTATTCTGTAAAAGAATTACCAAAAACATTTTTTGAAGAAAATAAAAATGAAACATTGATATTACATTTACCTATAAAAATAGTAGATAATAATGAAAGTAATCCATTACCATCAATGAATAATGATATTAAATATTCTATTTATGATGAAGATAAATATAATTATAAAATTAATAATGATAATTTATTACAAACGCAATTAGATTTATTAGAATTAAATGTTTTAAGTGAAAATAATTTATCTTTTGATAATATAGAAGCTTCATCTAATCAAGTTGACACAATAAAACAAAAACCCAATGAAGATGATGAAACTAAAACGAATAAAATAATTAAGAAAAATTTAAGAAATATAATGTATGAATTTATTAATTCAAATAATGATAAAACTTGGCCTGAATCAACAAATATATGTTGTTGGTGGTGTTGCAATCAATTTAATGATCCACCATGTGCTTTACCAGAATTTTATAAAAAAGATAAATTTTATGTGAGTGGATGTTTCTGTTCATTTAATTGTACAGCATCGTATAATTTTAGTAAAAATGATGATGATATGTGGGAAAGATATAGTTTATTAAATTTGATGCATAAAAAATTATATAATAGTAAATTTATAAAAATTAATTTAGCACCACCTAGAGAGATATTAAAAATGTTTGGTGGATATCTATCAATTGATGAATTTAGAGAGAATTCATTAAAAAATGATAAAACTTTCACTTTAATAAAACCACCATTAATATCTGTTATATCCAAAATAGAGGAAAATATTTCAAGTAATAACAAAAATCTAAAAAATAATGGTGCTTTAGTTAATGAAAATATATTAAATAAAACACAAAATACATTAAAATTGAAAAGAAATAAACCAGTTACTAATCCAAATAGTACATTACAATCTTTTATGGATTTAAAAATTATTTAATGATATTTTGGAATTAATGATACAATTAAATGGTGTGTTGCTGTAGAAGGATTATAAGTATCACCATTATGTGAAAAAACAGAATAACTATCATTATTATTTCTAACTCCTGTTGCTAACCAATGTTCATAATAATATCTATCATTTGTTATAGCTGGATCATGACATGTAGTTAAATAAGATCCTCTTGCGAAAAAAAAATTATACCAAACTATTCCATTTACATCAGGAAATAAACCAACTCTCATAATATGTTGATGAGCATTAAAAATATTTAATATTCCTTCCCAATTCGTACAAGTTTCTATTGTTAAAGCTCTTTCTGTACTTGATCTAACATTTAAGTTTGCTACATTATACATTCCTTTTGAATGTATATATAAAAATATTTTATCTTGATTAGATTTAGAATATTCATATAATGCTTTTATACCATGATATTCAAATTTATTATCATTATGTGTTTCTATAACATAAGATATGTTTGGTTTATTAGATAAATGATTACATATAAATTGTATAGATTCAGATAATAAGTTTGGATTATTATCACACGTCAAAACTATTATTAAATGCGTATTATTTAATATCCCCAGACCATGTAAATCATTTAATTGCCCAGATACGATGGCTCTCCAATTTCTAACCGGATTAATTGATACAAAATATACTATAATTAAATTACCAGGCATTTTTATAATATAGTATAATATATTTTATCTATAAGAGTAAAAAATAAATATTATAAATTTATTGTTAAAATAAATTTATAATTAAAATATAATTTAAACTATTTTTACATTAATATTTAGTTAAAAATAAAATCATAAGTTAGTTTAATAAATATAATTTTAATAAATATATTTATTAAATATATATATATGAAATATCTTTTATCTGTGTGTATGATAATTAAAAATGAAAGAAATTTAGAAGAATTAATATTATTTTATTGGATTCAAGGTGTTGAACATTTTTATATTTATGATAATGAATCGGATGAACCATTAACAAATAGATTAAATAAATATTATATTTTTACTAAAATATGTACTATAATACCATTTCCAGGAAAACCACAACAAGTTAATTCTTATAATCACTGTTTAAAAAATTATGGAAAAACAACAAAATGGTTAGCATTTTTAGACGCAGATGAATATATTTTACCAAAACATTATTCTTCATTTAGAGATTTCTTAATTGCTAATGATCATGCACATGCAATAGGAATAAACTGGGTTTTTTTTGGTACAAGTTTTCATGATAAAAAACAAGATGGATTTGTAATAGATAAATACAGACATACGTGTAATATACAAGATCAACATATTAAAACGGTTTGTAAACCAGAATTTACCATTAATATGGTTAATCCTCATTTTGTTTATCTTCGCGATCCATCTAAATATTATGATCCTGTAGGAAATATTATTCAACAATCACCTTTTAATACATTGCCTGGTAATAGTGATGTTATCCAAATTAATCATTATTATACTAGATCTTTAGAAGAAAGTTATGAAAAGCAGAATAGAGGAAGGACTGATATGATAGGTAGTTACGATATTCCACATGAGCATCAATTAAATAATAATGTAATTGATAATTTATGTGCTGATAAATTTTTAGCATTATTAACTAATCAATTTGAAATATTACATACAAATTATTTAATTTATCGAGCTTTAAACCCAGATTTAATACCAGTATTACATGATAAAGCTTATAATTATTATGAACAATTATATGTATGTGGATTAATTGAAAATCGACCTAGAAAAATATATCATAAATATCCTGGTTTTAATTTAGAGTTTTATAGAACAAATTATTCAGATCTACAACATTTAAACAATCTTGATTTAGAATTACATTATATTACTATTGGAGTTAATGAAAATAGAGTATGTGATAGATTATTATAAAAAAAATTTTTTTAATATAAGAAATTAATTATCATATTTAATTTTTATATTTACAAAAAAAAAATATATAAGTATATAATATAAAATGTCTGCTGACCCTTCAAATATGGCAAATTTCACAGAAAACAGTTACAATTTAGAAAGTGCTGGAAATTCATGGTGTGTAAAAAATAAGAGTATTTACACCAATCCTGATGCTAATTTTAATTATTTCAATAAAAAATGTGGTGATCCATATACTTATTACTCTTATTGGTATCGTAGATATCCAAATCAAAATAAGTATTTAAATTGCTATTATTTACCTTATAAAGATACTTTTTTTGATAACAAATGGGGATATGTTAATGGTTCTAAAAAGAATTGTTCATCTCCTTATGTTAACATGCATTTTAATCAAGTAAGTAATGGATTTAAATTCTATGATACCAAAATTAATCCAACTACTGGAAGAAATCCATTAACAATCAGGTGAGTGTGAGTGTGAGGAAACCAAGGTTTCCTACACGTACCCTTCCTTTGTTAACTTAGGTTAATTAATGTTAACTTAGGTTAATTTAGGTTAACTTAGGTTAATTTATAAGTTAATTAATATTAACTATTTTTATATAAAATAATTAAAAGTATTTTTAATTATTTTAATTTTACAAATGTAAAGAAACCAATATATCCTATATTTAATCTTCTTTTGTTAAATTATATTAACTTATCAATTAACCTATAAATTAACTTATTAATTAACTTATCAATTAACCTATAAATTAACTTATAAATTAACCTATAAATTAACTTATTAATTAACTTATCAATTAACCTATAAATTAACCTATAAATTAACCTATAAATTAACTTATTAATTAACCAATAAATTAACCTATCAATTAACTTATTAATTAACCTATAAATTAACCTATAAATTAACCTATCAATTAACCTATAAATTAACCTATCAATTAACCTATAAATTAACCTATCAATTAACCTATAAATTAACTTATTAATTAACTTATCAATTAACTTATCAATTAACCTATAAATTAACCTATAAATTAACTTATCAATTAACTTATCAATTAACCTATCAATTAACTTATCAATTAACCTATCAATTAACCTATAAATTAACTTATCAATTAACCTATAAATTAACTTATCAATTAACTTATCAATTAACTTATTAATTAACTTATTAATTAACCTATAAATTAACTTATAAATTAACTTATTAATTAACTTATTAATTAACTTATCAATTAACTTATCAATTAACTTATTAATTAACTTATCAATTAACCAAAGTTAACAAAGGAAGGGTACGTGTAGGAAACCTTGGTTTCCTCACACTTAAAGATATTTATATATAAGATATATATAAATATATAATGAAAGTTTTGTCATGGGATGTAGGAATATACAATTTATCTTATTGTATATTAGAAAAAAATGAAAATGAAGAACCAAAAATAATTGCATGGGATATTGTTAATCTAGTTGACAATGAAGCAATGAAAAAAGATAGAAATTTATTATTTGAGAATATACCAAGAAAATTACATGAAATACCTGAATTATTAAATGTTGATATAGTTGTTATTGAAAATCAACCATCTTTAAAAAATCCACAAATGAAATCTATCCAAATGATTTTATACTCTTATTTTCTTATTTTAGGTAAGGTAATTGGATCAGAAAAATCAACAACATATATTGATAAAATTGAATTTTGTTCTGCGTCAAATAAATTGAAGGTGTATGATGGTCCAACAATAATTTTAGAGGAAAAAAAGAAAAATAAAAAAATAATTGAAGTGGAGGATGTCACTATTAATAATACAGTAAAAAAAAGCAGTTCTGTAAAATATGCTGATAAAAAAAGATTAGCCATAGAACATGCAAAATACTATTTAGAACAAAATCTAGATTATAAGAATTTTTTTAATGATAATAAGAAAAAAGATGATCTATCAGATTCATTTTTACAAGGATTATATTATATTAAAAAATTAACGAAGATCTAATTGAATCCCTCCTTTTTTACTAGCATTTGTTCTTCTACCAGATGTTTTAATATTTATTGATCCTTTACTACTTACAGACATATCATCTTTTGAATTAGTATTACCACTATTTAATTCATTTAGCAATTCGTCAATTCCTACTGGACCATTCATTTTTTGTTGTGGACCTTTAGGTCCAACAAAACTATTATTTCTTTGCTGATTAATTTTTGCATTTATTCCATCTTTCATCATATTTCCTATATAATCATCTTGTCCAAACTGTTGATTTATAGTATTACCCATATTTTTCGCAGCTGCTTCTGATATATTTTTCATTATATCAGGATTTTGTTTTAATATATCACTTAATTTTGGACTAGCAGATTTAAATAAACTATTTGTTAAATGAAACATAAATAAACTGCCTCCTATTAATCCTAATAATTTTAATTCAGGTGCCATCTTAACACTATCACTATACTTTTCATGTAATTCTTCAAAAACTTCATCATAATCATTCACATTTTCCATTACATTTTCTGACCAACCTTCCAATTTAATATCGAATGGATCAAATCTACCATTTAAAAATTCAACACCACTTACAAATGCCATTAAAATTTTTCTACTAAATTTTATACTTTTCTCAACATCTCTCTGTTTTTTTAATCTATCATATTCAAATTGCATATCTTCAAATGACGATGCCATACTATATTTCTTTGATGGAGGATAACCCTGTTTTTGTAATCTCTCTAGATTAAATAATATTTTTTGTTTTTCTTGTTGAATTTCTTCATATGTTTTTTGTTTAACATATTCTTCTTCTTCTTCCTCTTCTTCTTCTTCCTCTTCAGAGTTATTTTCTTTATAATTATTTTTAGTATTAATTGAACTATAATCATCTGGATCTTCTTCTTCATATTCACTCTCTTCTATATTATTTTCTTGATTAGTATTACTATTATTTGTTAATATTTCATCGCTATAAGATTCATTTGTATTATTTGATGATTCATCAGATGATTTATCAAATTTTTTCTTAGTATTTGCCATCATAGAAAAACTATTTGTTGGTATTTTTTTATTTAATGATGGTTTTATTATTTTCTTTTTACCATCTCGAATTATAATAGTATTTGGATTACTAGATAACATCGGCTTAATATTATTTATATCATCTTTTTTTAAATCAAAAGTATTTTCATTACTATTAATCATAATATTATTTATACCTATCGGAACACTTGATATCGTTTCATTTCTATAATCACCTTCTTTGTTTATTATAATATTTTCCATCTAATTATTATTTATTATGATAATAATTTAATAAATATTACGCAATTTTAATTTAGATTACTCTCTTGGTAATATTTATCTATAATTCCTTTAGCTTTCTTATATTCTTCTAAAGATATTTTATTATTTTTTTTTTCTTCACTTAATAAACAAAAAGAGCTTTTTTCATTTATAAAAAAATTAGTAATTATAAAAAATAATAATGATAATAAAATTGATATTTTTATATCACGTGTAGCCATAAAAAAAATAGAAAATAATACTATACATCTTAATATAAAATAATTTGAAAATAATTTTTCTATATTATTAGGCATATCTAATGATAAATATCTACCTCCAATATTTGACATAAGCATAATACATCCTGCAAATAATTTACTATTTGCTAAATTTAATAATAAATTATCAATCATAATATAGATTTAGATTAAAATTTAAGCGATTTTTTTAATTTCCATTTTTATATTTTCATATAAATCTTTTAATTTTGTTACTTCTTCTTTAAAAGGTTCTATTTTTACTTTTTTTTTATCTTTTTCTATATCATCTTCAAAATCAAAATTTTCAAATTTTTCTTTAATTATATTACTTAAATCTTTAAAGCTTTCAAAATATTTATTATTTAAAATTTTATTTTTAAAATCAATATTATAAAATAAAAATATTAACAATAAAATTAATAATAATGATAAGTTATAATTTTGATATATGAAATAAATTATTAATAATATAAATAAATATTTAATATATTTTTTACTCATTAAATCATTTACTTTTTCATCATTTGATAAAAAGAAAAATAATAATATAATTAATATAATTAAAATAATATTTTGAAACATTTATATACTATGTTTAAGAAAAAATATTAATTAATTAAATTTAATATTATTTATATGAATTTTGATAAATATAGTGTTTTAACATTACCTAGCATACTAATATCTTTTATTTTACGACATCCTGTTAAATTTAACGTGTTAATATTACCCAAATTGCTAACATCTGTTATATTTTCACAATTTAATAAATACAGAGTATGAATATTTCCTAACATACTAACATCTTCTATTTTATGACAACCAGTTAAATCTAATATTGTTATATTACCTAAATTACTAACATCTGTTATTTTATAACAACCAACTAGACTTAACGAATACTTACAATTTAATTTACTAACATCAGATATATTAATACAATTTGATAAATCTAATGTATGATTATTATTTAACATACTAACATCAGTAATATTCTGACATCCTGATAAAATTAATGTATGAACATTGCCTAATCTACTTACATCTGTAATATCTGTATATGATAGATTTAAGGTATGAATCTTACCCAAATTACTAGCCTCCATTATTCTTTGACATCCTACTAAAGTTAATGAATAAAGATTATCTAGCATATTTACATCTCTAATATTTAGACATCCGGATAAATCTATTGTATTAACATTTCGTAATGTACTTACATCATTTATTTTAAAGCAACGTTTCAAAAATAAAGTATGAACTTTACCAAGCATATTTACATCAGATATATTATAACAATCTGATAAATCTAATGTATGAACATATCCAAGCATACTTACATCATAAATATTTTGACAATTAGATAAGTTTAATGTATGAATATTTCCAAGCATACTTACATCAACTATTCTATCACATCCTGATAAATTTAATGTATGAACATTGGTTAACATACTTACATCTGATATATATTTACACCATGATAAATTTAATGTATGAATATTTGTTAACATACTAATATCTTTAATATTTTGGTTAATTAAAATTGCACTATATATTTTTAAATTTCGAGAATTTACTTTTTCTCTAAAATCTTTGTCAATGCAATATTTTTTAGTGTATTTTTCACTTAGATATAAATATTTTTTATTTTTATAGTTTTCTTTAGATGTGATAAATATAGATGATTCTTTATTATTTATAGTAACAAATTTATTAATATTATTATTTTCATAAAAATGTTTAAAATTTCACAAAAATGTTTGAATTAAATAAATATTTTTCTTAAGAATTTTAAGTCTAATTTAAACGCACTTAATAAAAAAAAAGTTTAAGGATATATCTA
>Ga0214919_10001445_pt1 | contig 38876 bp, 45 predicted proteins | sample LL1503_MetaG_FD_177994 | JGI IMG/M metagenome (GOLD analysis project Ga0214919, IMG submission 177994) | Freshwater microbial communities from Lake Lanier, Atlanta, Georgia, United States - LL-1503 | ecosystem: Environmental > Aquatic > Freshwater > Lake | place: USA: Georgia | collected...
GGCGCCACCGGACCAACTGGCATAACCGGACCAACTGGTGATACCGGACCAACTGGCATAACTGGTGCCACCGGACCAACTGGCATAACTGGTGCCACCGGACCAACTGGTGATACCGGACCAACTGGCATAACTGGTGCAACTGGTGATACCGGACCAACTGGCATAACTGGTGCCACCGGACCAACTGGCATAACTGGTGCTACCGGACCAACTGGTGATACCGGACCAACTGGCATAACTGGTGCTACCGGACCAACTGGTGATACCGGACCAACTGGCATAACTGGTGCCACTGGACCAACTGGTGATACCGGACCAACTGGCATAACTGGTGCTACCGGACCAACTGGTGATACCGGACCAACTGGCATAACTGGTGCCACTGGTGTAACTAGTTCTATATCATGGTCAATTTCTGCATCAGATTCGAGTAATTATACTTTTAGTGGACCCGGTATAGAGACTGGAAATACCACTGATCCAATACTATATTTGTATAGAGGGTTTCCTTATACTTTTGTCAATACCACAGAGAGTAGTCATCCATTTGCTATTAGATTAAGTAGTGGCGGCGCCGATTATACAAGAGGTGTTACCGGAAGTCAAACCGGAACTCAAACATTTACTGTACCTATGGATGCTCCTAGTACGCTATATTATCAATGTACTATTCATAGTATTATGGGTAATGTCATTAACATAGTATAAGTAATTATTAAATTATAAATAGAAAACAATATAAATCATGGCTGTTCCGTTTTTATCAAACATATTCGTCGGAACTTTACCAAATGATGGTACCGGCGATGTCTTGCGGAATGCGTTTATTAAAACAGATGAAAATTTTGAAATAATTTACGAATATCTACAAACACCATTTGAGCCCGGTCCAACTGGTGCCACTGGAGAAATGGGCCCAACTGGGCCTGCAGGTCCTAGGGGATCTGAGGGGTCTACTGGTCCTAGTGGACTAGTGGGTGCAACAGGTGCTACAGGCCCTACTGGTGAAATTGGAGAAACTGGTGCCACTGGAATCGGTGCAACTGGTGCAACTGGTGCAACTGGGCCAATTGGTGCAACTGGCCATTTTGGCGCCACTGGGGAAAAAGGCGCCACTGGTGCTACTGGGGAAAAAGGCGCCACTGGTGCTACTGGTTCTACTGGGGAAATAGGGCCAACTGGTGCAGGTGCTACTGGCGCCACTGGTGCTACTGGCGCTACTGGTTCTACTGGTTCTACTGGGCCAACTGGCGCAGGTGCTACTGGTGCTACTGGTGCTACTGGCGCCACTGGTGCTACTGGTGCTACTGGTGCAAGTGGTGCTACTGGGGCAAGTGGATTGGTGGGGTCTGGCGGCAAAGTGGGCGACACTGGTGCCACAGGGCCCACAGGGCCTACGGGGCCTACGGGTACTGCATCAACTATCCCAGGTCCCACAGGGCCCACAGGACCTACAGGCCTAGGTGCTACTGGTGCTACTGGTGCTACTGGTGCTACTGGTGCTACTGGTGCTACTGGTGGAAGTGGATCATCTACAACCGGGGCAATTGGGACTTATGCGTTATTAGCCTATTATCCTGCCACTGAAGCAACACAAACTGTACATCCAGGAGACGATATTGCAGGAACATTAAAATATGCAGGCAAGGGCTGGTATGCGCTGTACGGCGGCCAGCGTGGCGGTTACGCGGATTATTGGAATTACAGTCCTGCTAACGTTGGTGGTACATGGAGAGCAATGGGATACGGCATTGGGGTTGCCGATCTTGATTTCAATTATCCGTATCCAGTGATCACTTTATTTTTAAGAGTTGCATAAAGGATATAAAATGAAATTTACAATAGAATCTGTGACAGATCTATATTGGATTGACGCTACTCATACTAGCATAGTATGCCAAGTAAAATTTGCCGAGTTTGAAAAAATATTGCCATTTAATGCCATACCCACAGACAGCGAAGAACATGGTAGATTTATTTTTGAACAGGCTGTTAACGGAGTATATGGTGCTATCAGCAGTGATCGGATTCCACCAGAAATACCAACATAAAATTATATGACTTTTCCACTATTAGCAAACATATTCGTTGGTACTTTCCCTAACGATGGTACTGGCGAGGCCTTACGTAATGCCTTTATTAAAACAGACATAAACTTTGATAAGATATACGTTTATCTATTAGAGTCGAGTAATGTATTTTCTTATTTTGGTAATAGGGTGTCGGTTAACGACACCATGACTATCACTAAGAATCTTAATATTTTACAAGATCTTAATGTACTGCGAGATGTAAACATACTAGGTAATCTTACTGTAGATGGAAATACCATAGTTGAAAATACCTACATAAACATTGATAACATAGTAACTGAAGATACTATTATAGTAAAAAATACCGAGAACACTATAAATGTAGCCACAGGCGCTTTGGTAGTCAAAGGTGGTGTTGGAATCGCTAAAGATGTTAGGGTTGGCGGAAACATATATGGTTCTAGTATATATGGTGAGTTAACTGGTAATGTCATTGGTAACGTTACCGGAACTGTAAGTAGTCTAGCAAATCATAATACCGATGATGTAGTAGAAGGCGGTACAAATTTATATTTTACTGCTACTAGAGTTAGAGGAAATGTTAGTGCAACTAAATCTGGCGGAGATGGCAATTTAACATACGATAGCGCCACCGGGGTGTTTACCTACGCCGGTCCAAGTGAATCAGAAGTACACGGACATTTTAGTTCTGGTACCGGATTAACGTATAATGCTGGAGAATTTAAAATTACCGACACCGGAGTAACTGCGGCCACGTATGGTAGCGCAACTTCGATTCCAGTGATTACCGTTAATGCGCAGGGACAACTTACCAGCGTAGTCGGTGTTGGTATTCCACAAATTGGCGGCACTGCAAATCATGTAATATTTAGAAATGCCAGCAATGATTTAACTGGAACTGCTAGTTTGACGTTTGACGGCACTAATCTAGTATGTGCAGGAGATATAACAGCATTTTCAGATGCCAGGTTAAAGACAGATGTTACAACTATCGAAAACCCACTGTCTATTGTAAGACAACTGCGTGGTGTTGATTTTTTTAGGACGGATACCAATGAGCCCGGCAGTGGGGTAATTGCACAGGAAACCATTATGGCTAGACCCATGTTGGTTAGGATCGGCGCTAATGGCATGCACAGTGTTAACTACAATGGCTTTAGCGGCGTGTTCATTGAAGCTATTAAAGCACTAGAAGATCAATTGCTAGAATTAAAAGCAGAAATTACTAGGCTCAAAGGCTAACATGACCGTACCAGCAACTGGCCCAATATCCATGACAGCGATCGGCAACGAGGAAGGGGTACCTTTATCTAATTTAAGTATCAATGGCGAGGTGCGGTGGCTGTGTAATAAGCTGGTACCCAATTCTACTATTAAGTTCAGTGATTTTAGAAACACATTTAAAATACGTGCCAGCTATGTCATGATTACCTATGCATTCACAGATGGGCGAGATATGGATACTCGCACTAGAATAGTAGTTCCAGATTCTGGAGGCTACGTAGGGTGGGGGCAAAGTGATCATGTTGGTGCATATATTCAGTGGGGAGGGGACAACCTAGGCACAGGAACAGAATCGGCACTGATTGATATGACTAGAATATCAGACGCGTTTGGTGGACTTCCTACCATTAAAGTTGAAGGTCGAGCACAGTGGTACGGCGATCGCGGTTACAACCCAGTCATCATGGCTCTAGTCTTGTGGGAAGGTGGATCTCCAGTTAAAGCAGGATTTGCGTGGGAAAATCCCACTGCCATTCATGCCATTAGTGTTAATTCTGTTGGTAAAGTAGTTGGTATGGTGTCCCGGGAAGCAACTAGCATTGGAGAAAGAGTTGCGGTATTGGTATACGATATAGTACACGGAACTGGTTATATTGATGAGAATGATACCAACACCTACTAAACTAATAATATCACTCGATAAATAATATATATGACATCACCTGTTTGGATCACAAAAAGAAATTTAGGTATAATTGAAGAAAATTCTTATTTAGAATTTCAATTAGAAGCCTCCAGCGCTGGTGGTAGTGGTGCTGTTAGTTATAATTTTATATCAGGCAATCTACCAACAGGTATGCACATAACGCACACTGGATTGCTAGTTGGTACTCCAGTGAGTCCCAACACGTATGATTATGCCAGTATCTTCACTGTAAGAGCCACTGACGATCACGGAAACATCACTGATAGGAATTTCCAAGTTTTAGTGTCTGCTGTTGAACCGCCTACCATAACAACAGAACCTTACCTAATAGGCAGTTATTGGGATGGTGAATATTATGACTTTCAGCTGGCAGCATCAGACGATAATCCAACAAGTTCTTTAGTATGGAAAATTGCATATGGAAAACTTCCCCCAGGTATTACCTTAGATGCAGACGGCAAGCTATCGGGATTTTTTTATAAAAATCATGAAAAGCCAATTGGCTATTCTGTGGGTTGGGATCGTACCGGGTGGGACCGATATCATTTTGATGATCGTAATCAACCGAATGCATTCACTGACTATCAATTCACAGTCGAAGCATCAGATGGAGTAATTCCGGCTAGAAGAAGTTATATGATTAGAGTTAAGGCTCGCGATGCACTAACTGTAGATACTACCGAAGTTCAAGTGGACACTGATAAACTAACTATTGATAACATAGCCGGTCATGCACCAGTTGTGATCAATCCTGATCTCACCATTAAAAATTCTCTGTTTACTGGTACTAATACTACAAATGTATTATCACTAATTCAACCGGCATTGTATACCACTGCCATTAACCAACCTACAACTAACTATCTGCCATTTATCACTAATTCACCAAGTACACTACCACAGGTTAGGATAGCAACTGCTAGAGAGAATACAAACTTTGCATTTAAATTTGAAGCACTTGATCTTGATGGCGACGAATCAATATTTCAAATAACCAGTCCAGACTCAAAGGGATTTGACCAAGACGGTGACGAAGGATTTGATTCCGAACCGTTTGACGGCAGTGATTATCCAATGCCGGTACAAATGGGATTAGACAATGAAACTGGCTGGTACACCGGTCAACTACGACCGCAAGTGCTGCATGAAAAGAATTATCAATTCCAAGTATATGCTAGCAAAAAAAATATACCGTTGCGTGGCCGCGGGGCCGATGTAAATCTACGAGTACTAGGCCCATACAATAGAACCATTAAATGGCTAACTGATGAAAACTTAGGGTCAATAGCCGACGGAGAAGTGTCTGGGTTTTTTGTAAAGGCCATTAGCACCATTGGCGCTGCACTAACTTATAAGATCAAGCCAAATTCACACAGCAGAACTCCACAAGGTATTATATTATTGCCAGACGGTATGCTTTCTGGCAGAGCCAGTTTTAAACATTTTAAAATAGATAGTGATCATACTACATTCGATAATGAGTTATCAACGTTTGATAAAAATTTTAAATTTACAGTAGTAGCCGAATCCATTGATGGCACTGCCTATGAAGAAAAAACTTTTACATTGGATTTAATAAACGTCAATCAATATCCTTACGAGAATCTTTATTTACGAGGATTTCCTGACAGTGCCCAACGTAGATTATTTAAATCTATCATGAATTCTGAAGAGCTATTTCCCACAGATTTAATATATAGACCAACAGATCCATGGTTTGGTAAGGCACAAGACTTGAGATTTTTATTTTTATCAGGGCTTAACTCAGTTGAAATAGAAAAATATCATTTGGCTATTTCAAAGAATCATTATAATAAAAAATTATTGTTAGGCGATGTTAAACTTGCATATGCGCTAGATGATTATTATAATGTAATATACGAAGTTGTTTATTTAGATGTCATTGACGAACTGGAAGGACGGGACCCAGTGACTGGTGAAACGGCCAATTGCGCACAAACTATTAGCCTAACTGATAGGAAAAATCGATATGTCAGTAACGGAATCACATATACCCAATTTACACCAAACGGATTGGGAAATATGCGAAATCGGATAATATCTTCTATAGGAATTTCAAATCCCAACACTTTACCACAGTGGATGACTTGTATACAGCCCGACGACACTTCTCCGGGAAAATATCTAGCACCAATTGGCTATTTGCCTGCTGTAGTATTAGCGTATACTGTGCCAGGCGCTGGAAAATTAATAGCATTTCGATTAAATCAATCAAAATTTAACTTTAATCGAATTGAATTTAGCACTGATAGATATGTACTTGATGACTATTTAAGTAGTAATTATGATCCTACTACTAAAGAATTTATACCGTCGGCCGAAACGACATTTCGAAGTACCACGTTTGATTCTAAAGGTACAAGATTCCTTAGCAGCATAGATCATTATGCAGGACCTGAAACTTATGCTAAATACATTAAATTTACTAAATCTGGAGAATTTGTATAATGACAAGCAATATTAACCCTAACAACATTGATGGTACTTTTCCCGTAGCCGGGCAAGATAATGACAGTCAGGGATTTAGAGACAACTTTACCAACATTAAAAATAACTTAACGTATTCACGTGACGAAATCAGTGACTTACAAAGTAAAGTTTTATTGAAATCAGCGTTAGGGCCGGGGGCCGCGGCTGCTAACAACGACCTTAATAATGCAGTATTATACCGAGCAAAGCTGAAATCACACAGTGAGATATTTACTGACTTGGGGACTATTAGTTCTACCGCAGCTATTAGTTTTTTAGATGGAAACATACAAAAAATTACCGGCGGAACTATTGCTGATACTTTGGCAATAGGTTTGCAAGACTTTCCAAATGCAGGAACATATGGTTCACTGAGATTGTGGTTTCACACAACAGTGTCAAACTATAAGCTTCAGCTGCCAACTTCAGTTACATTTGGGTTAGGAAATTTAGCCAATTGGACATCAAGTCCCAGTACTATCACTTTTGCTACCCCAACTCATGCTTTATTTGAGTTTATCACTGTCGACGGCGGTGTTAATTTCTGGATTATTCGACTAGCATAACCATTGACTTCTTGTTGGCAATAGTGTATACTTTGCTAACACAGGAGACAATATGGACTTAAAAGATCTAGACCAGCATACTAAGAATTTATATCGGGTACATGCCTTGCTTGAGTCGGGGCGGATTCTTATGGCTCGAGAACTATTAGAAAAGATACTGGGTATCTACGTAGAACCTGCACCCAGTCCCGAACCAGAGGCGGCATAATATGCACCCGCTATCACAAGATCTGAGCAAGTTAACTGATGTGGAGTTGCAAGAAAAACATAACGACCTAACGAAAAAAATGACTTGGGCATATCGCACAGGCTCAACAAGTCTAATAGGTCAGATGCAGATGGTGTTGGAAGATTTCAACTTTGAAATTCAAGCTAGGCAGCGTAAAATGCTAGATGACCTCGCTAAGAATAATCCCAAATTCAATGGTACAATTAACATCAACTGAGATAGACGCATACGGTCGTAAGAAGATTACCACGCAGCGTCTCTGTGAATTGCTGTATCAAAATCCCACGTTAGATCTCACTAGATTTTTAGTAGCCGACGCTGATACTTATAATCACAGTGTGCAACAATTGCACATTGCAACAGGGTTATTGAAACAATACCAAACATTGGATATACCGGTTGAAGAATTTGATCAGTTAAATCAAAATAATTGGTACCTGCCAGATGAATATAAAAATTTAGATATTGCTGAGTGGGTTCTAGACCAGTGCTCTACACAAGAAGAACTTCAGCGAGTTGGTACAGAACTAGTGTTATACCAAGAAAGAAATTTGTTTCCATTACTAAAATATTTGAAATATCTAGTGGACACAATGCGGGCAAATCAAGTAGTTTGGGGAGTAGGAAGAGGTAGTAGTGTATCAAGTTTTGTGCTATACTTGATAGGTGTACACCGCATTAATTCCCTCTATTATGATTTAGATATAGAAGAATTTTTAAAGTAATACAGGTAATAAATAATTTTCATAAGGAGAAAATAATGTCGAGAATACAAAGAACAGCAATGGGTCGATCAGTTGATATGGATTCATTGAGATTAAACAACGAAGAAACTATTGCCATTGGCAATATGAAAGTCAATGCACGTGGTGATGAATTGGGACCTGGTGGTAGAATTGAAAAGCCCAGGAATCAAGTAATGTCCGAATATTACCGATTAAATACTCCCACAGTAATGAGTGCAACTAAAACAAACAAAGCTGGGCCAGTGGCAGATGAATTGCCAGATGCTGGCGCCCCTGTTGTTAAAACAGTAGAATCAGACACCGCTCAAACTGGACAACTGCGCGGTAGTTTGGCAAGTACTATTGCTAAAAAATAAGGAACAATATCAATGAGTTTAGAACCAGTCAAGATTAAATCACTAAAGCCATTACATGATCATGTAATGGTCAGTGATATGAATTTCAAAGAACGTTTTACCAGCAGCGGAATTATTATTCCCAGCGACAACGGAAAAACACAGGGTATTAGACCACGGTGGGCACAGGTATATGCGGTCGGTCCCGAGCAACAAGATGTTAAGGTAGGTGATTGGATTTGTGTGGCGCACGGCCGTTGGACACGTGGCACCACTGTTGAAGATGACAACGGTGTTCATACTGTGCGCAGGATTGATACCAATGACATCCTGCTGGTCAGTGACGAGCAGCCAAGTGATGACACCATGAGTGAAGCCATCCACGGTAATCCAGTTTAATATCAAGGAGACATTTGTGAAAGAGCTTTGGGTAGAAAAGTGGCGGCCTAGAACCGCCAGTGAATATGTGTTTGCTGATAGTACGCAGAAAGAGTTAGTAGAGTCCTGGATCAAGGACAAATACATTCCGCACATCTTGCTCAGTGGCAGTCCAGGTACTGGTAAGACTACATTGGCTAAGGTCTTAATCAATGAACTGGATGTTGATGAATACGACATCATGTATGCAAATGGTAGTAAAGAAGCACGTAAGATCGAGTGGGTGGACAAGCTGATCAGCTTTTGTCAAACCATGCCATTTGGTGCATTCAAAGTAGTCATGATTGACGAAGCTGACTACATGAACATCAATAGTGTACAGCCGGCATTACGTGGGCTCATGGAAGACTACAGCCAAACTGTGCGATTTATCTTGACTTGTAACTATCCCAACAAGATCATGCCAGCGATACACAGTCGCTGTGAACAAGGCAGAATCCACATAGATAAGACTGATATTACTGAATTTACTGCCAGAGTTGCTACGGTTTTAGTGGAGGAAGGCATCGAATTTGATCTGGACACCCTAGACAGCTATGTCAAGGCAACCTATCCTGATTTACGTAGTTGTTTAAATCTATCACAAAAGAAGTCTGTTAGTGGAACTCTAGCAGTACCCGGGGAGGCAGATGCAGCAGTACGGGATTGGCGATTAGACAGCGTGGGCCTGTTCAAAGCTGGCCGCATCAGGGAAGCTAGACAGTTGATTTGCAGCCAAGTGGCCACAGAAGACATGGATGGTATGTTTCGTTGGATGTATGACAACTTGAGTATATGGAGTGCAACTCCTGAAGGTCAAGACGAAGCTATTTGCGCAATCCGTAAAGGCTATGTCAGTCATGCCAGCTGCGGAGATGCCGAAATCAATGTCAGCGCCACAATCACAGAACTTTGTCAAATAGGAATCTAACCATGTCAATCTACTTAATTGCATCATACTCAATTCGACCACAACGTACTGTAAAAACGCAGAAAGCAGGCTGGATGACCAATCCCAGTAATATCAGTTATGACGAGAGCATTGCCATCGCACGTAAACTTAAACCACGGGATCATCAAACGTCTAAAATTATTTTAGATTTTACTGATCGTCGAGTAATTAAGAATACATGGAATGATGACAAATCATTTGAAGAGTTGTTCAGTTATTTCTATCAAGGTTATCCCAATTACATTAATCCTATCCTTAAAGAACTTGGATATGAAATTGAGACTACTAGCAACAATGTACCAACAGCTGATGTTACTGAGGTTGCACCACAGGCCACGGGTAGTTCATTATCGTCAAGTTGATTGTAGGTATAAAATTAGAAAAGATATGTCTATAAATATTGTATGAACCCAATCTTTTCTAAACTATATCGACACAAAAAAACAAGAGTGCGTGATCCAAACGCGCCACCGCCGCCAACACTATTGGGCCAAGTTAAAGAAATCAAAGACGTTAAAGGTAAAGCAGATGCGCAAGCAAGTTATATTGCCATACTAGAAAATAAAATTGAATTGCTGGAAAGAAAACACAATAGGTTAGAAAGTCAAGTAGAGCAGATAATCTCTGCAATCAATCGAAGGAAGTAAATGACGCCAGATAATGAAAATTTATTATACATTGGTCATCAAAATTTAACATACACACCCGGATCTTTTAGACAAATTTATGCCAGCGAATTTGGTAGGTATATTTGTCCAGTAGATAGATTTGATATGCTTAAACAAATTGGGGTTAGTGATCCATTTAAATTTGTGAGTATCGTCCCATGGGTTAAATTTGATTTAAATAATCTTACCAATGATTGGTGGGACCGCTACGTAAACACTTTTGATGTTGTCGCCAATAATGTGTATAACGTCGCAGGAGATCGTAAAATTGCTGTACTGTATAGTGGAGGGATAGACAGCACCGCTATGCTGATTGCTTTAATGCAACATCCCAACTATCAAGAGTTCTTAACCAGCAATAGATTTTATCTAGCATTAACTACACCGCCCGGTACACTTGAAAATTCTGAATTTTTTTATACTGAGTTATTAGGCACAGTACCAATGGTGCTAGCTGATTACAATCAGCTCATGCACGATGATACCAGTTTAGTAGTAACTGCCCTTGGCGGTGACGGAATTATAGGTTGCTCGAATCCATTGCGTTACGTGCCAGATATAGTAGACTTTTTACATCTACCAGTTACTGAGGTTATTCCATATGGAGAATTAAACAGACGTGATCCTAGCAAATTATTAACTAAAATAGTTGCCAGTACCAAAGTCTATTGCCCCTTTGATATCGAATCGATGAACCAACTAGTTTGGTGGTTTAACCAATGCTTTGCATTGCAAAATAAAATATGTAATCCATATGTTTGGTCTAATGCCAGTGATTTGTCTGAGTTAGACAGTCACAAAAAGGTCTATAGATTTTATATGGATCCAATTTGGTCTACGTTCAGCTACGAATACATGAGTACTAATCCCAAGTATACTAATTTGGATAGTCTTCGAAGTTATCCTAAAAAATACATAATGGACTATACCGGGAACCTTAATTATCTAAGAACACCAATCGTATTAGATGAAAAAATCTTGTACAAGGCTCAAACAAAAACTCAAATATATGCCGATTTGAGCTATAAATCCGATGAGATTAAAATAGCCACTTGACATTTTATAAAAATCCTAGTATAATGTACTATTAGAAAGGATCTAGTATGTCAAGTTTCAGACTCTGGTTACAGAAAATCTGGGTGCAGCACAAAGAGGAAACGCTCAATTGGACTGGCCACATGCCCGAATATGAAATGGCATACTATGTCAACAAGTATCGCTGGTGGCTGAGACGAGAATACCGCCATCAACAAGAACACGGCGAACGCAGTGATCAAGCATGAAGCAAAAGTTCATTGATCTTTACATGGCGTGGGCTGAACGTGCAGCCCAATTAAGTCATGCTCGTAGACTACAAGTTGGTGCTGTCGTTGTCAAAGACGATACAGTTATCAGTTACGGCTACAATGGTATGCCCGCAGGTTGGGATAACAACTGTGAAAATATTGTAGGATATAACATGGGAGAACCCATGCTTAAAACTAAACCAGAGGTATTACATGCTGAATCAAATGCTATTGCGAAATTGGCCAAAAGTACAAATAGCGGTTTGGGCGCTACTATGTTCGTTACCCACGCTCCATGTATGGAGTGTGCCAAACTTATATGCCAAAGCGGTATTGGGCACGTTCTATATCGTAGTGCTTATAGGGATACTAGTGGCGTTACGTTTCTCGAAGCATCAGGTGTAAAGGTTGAACAAATATGAAAAAGATTTATTACGAAAAGAAAGGCAAGAGGTATGTACCTGTAGCTGAATACGACAACGACTTGGCAGATAGTTTCCACAAAGGTACTCATATTGTCATGTGTTATCCAGGTGGGCAAAGTCGTCGCTATAATATTGATCCTAACTATGCGGCTTTGATTGCTGCCGGCCGCGTAGCAGAAGATGCCATATGTAAGGCTTTGAATAAAGCCAGTGAAATGCGTCCTGCTCGTACTCCTATTACACCTGCTCAACAACGGGCGTGGAAGAAACTGGCCAAAGAATTTGGAGACGAACTCTGTACACTAAATGGAGCCAGCATACACGATATTGCCGAAGCGGGAGTCAAAGCCTTGCAGTCGGAGGCAGATAAGTTACTAACTAACCCTGCGGTGCGGGCAGCATATGACCACTTCTTATTCGTGGCTGAACTAAGCAAGTCACACGACACCGCGTGACTCGCTGTTTAGCTGGGTATTAGATTTCGCGATAGATACGTAATACCTCCACCACTGCTGGATGACGGTGTATATCCCGTCCTCCGAATTCTACCCCAGCAATGTACTCGCTACGACTGTAGTCGGCTACTAAACCTTGGAAGTTTAGCAATCCATTATCAGCGTCGGCGCGATCTGCTTGCCGAGTGTCCCCAGTTACCACCATCTTACTTCCATCACCTAAGCGTGTGAGCAGCATTTTCATTTGGTTTGGCGTGGCATTCTGCATTTCATCAGCTATGATCCACGAGTTTTTAAATGTCCGCCCGCGCATGAATGCTAGTGGAGATACCTCGATTATTTGGTCGTCTAGCATCCTGGCAACGTCCTTAGGGCTGTAATACTCTTGTATCACATCCATAATAGGTCTCGTCCAAGGTTCCATCTTGGCGTTTAAGTCGCCCGGCAAGAATCCATGCTTTTCGTCATCAACTCCCACTGCTGGGCGTGTGATAACAATCTTACTGACTTCTCCGGCCTTGTAGGCTCTAACTGCGGCCATAACGGCCAGCATGGTTTTGCCGGTACCAGCTGGTCCGGTGGCAAATACTATGAGCTTTTGGGGGTCTGTGAGTAAATTGATGTATTCTTCTTGCTTGAGGCTTTTTGGTATTAAATTGACTACTTTCTTGTAAGTGTTGCGATTGTATGAATTAAAACTAATTGTGTTATCCTGGGCTTTCTCTGTCTGCACAGCGTATTCCCGGTTCCTTCTCTTTGATGATGTCAAGTTTATCTCCTAGGGTTAATGTGTTAGGCCCCGTGCAGCTGGCGCAAGCGCCTATCCACACAAATATTTAATACTCATCTATCAAGTTTTTTAGTGTCAGTTAACTTTTTTTTATTTGCCATAAGTATATTTCTGTGCTGAGGTTTTTCTAATCGTAAATCAAAAGTCCATCTGCCATAAATAACTAAAATACGGAATATTCCAATGGCAGCTGACTTAAAAGACGTAATAGAAAACACCAAAAACATCTATATGACTGATAGTGCGCTATCGTCGCTCATGGACTTTGAGCGTGTGATAGATGAGCTAGATCTCTATGTATTTGAAAACTGGAAAAAAGGCGAACTAGTCGAAGGACCTATTTACGAAAAGTACTTTGTAACTTGTACTTTTATGTGGCCCTACAAAAAGATGCCCGATCCTCGCGGTGGACAAAAGCTACTGGATTATGGATGCAGCATTAGGTACAAAAAAGATCTGCTGAAATTTCCCATGAAGGTCAAAAGTCCTAACGATTTTGAACCTGGGTCTAAGATGCCCAAGATGCAACAAGTACCAGTCTGGCTAGTAGAAATAGTTATGCCTAAAAAGCTCATGCAAGAAATACATCAAGGCAGCATTGAATTAGAAAACGAAACTATTGATGCCGAAGATGTTGAACAAGCATATGAAACCGGTACCGATGATGATGTATACAAAACAGATGATCAACAACAAAATGGACAACCACCACAAAATGGACAACAACCAGCACCACCAGCACCGCTCCCACCAGCCGCTTAAAGAAGGACTGGAAAAAGGAGATTTGAATCGTCTGTTGCATGACGAACTGCACATTGACGAGTACAAAAGCAAGATGGGCGAAGATGCAGATATCGTGGTACTTACTTTTAAAGTCAAAGGCAAAGATCCAGCAACTGATTTGGTTAACTACATTGAAAAAAGCTACGACTGGGTGCTAGATGCTGATACCAGCGCCGGCGAAATGGACGACGGCGATTACATAGTGTTTGTAGAAATAGAACGCAATCGTGAAGTTCCGGCGTACATCATAGAAATGTTAGAAGGACTCGTTAATCTAACAGAAATTGAATTAGACCACTGGCGTATTTTTTATCAAAAGAATCATACCGGGCATCATGCAGACCAGCGTGAGTTGGCAAATCTTATACCCAAAGATCCTACAGAATATCAGGCACGATTTGGTGATAAAGACCAAGAAGAATTAGATCAATTGAAAACTGCTGCAGGTGTCCCGGTAACTACTACTGCTCCTAAAAATGATTTTACAGAGAGCTTAAGAATAGCAGCGGGGATAAGATAATGTGGTTAATGAATTTTTTACCAGACTGGATATTCCATGCGGTATTATTAGCAGGCGTATTGGGATTACTTGCTAGTTTTGTATTAAAATTTATACCAGCAGTTAGCACCTACCGATTGCCCATACAAGCAGCGGCAATACTATTAATAGTAGTAGGTGTATGGTTTGAAGGTGCAATGAGTAATCAAGCAGCTTGGGAGGCTCGTGTGGCAGAAATGCAGGTTAAAGTTGCAGAGGCAGAAGCAAAATCTGCAGAAACTAATACTAAAATAATTACTAAAACAGTCAAGCAGCTTGAGCTGGTCAGGACACGCGGTGACGATATCATTAACTATGTTGATCGTGAAGTGGTTAAAGATCGAGAAGTTATTAAATTTGTAGAGAATTGCCCTATTCCGCAAATTATTATTAATACACACAATGCAGCAGCATTGAATCAACCCATTGAGGCCGCTAAATGAAATTAATTAAATTACTAGCAATGGTATCTATTTTATTAATTGCAGGGTGTAGTACCACTGTTCCAGTCGCTGCTAGATTTCCGGATGCCCCTATTCTGCTATTAGAAAAATGCCCTCAGTTAAAAACTATTGAAGGCGAATCGGTGAGTATTATTGATTTTACAAAAACTGTAACATTAAATTATACAACATATTATGAATGTGCTGTAAAAAGCGATGCTTGGATAGAGTGGTATCAAATACAAAAGAAAATATTTGAGGGAATAAATGACTAAAATTTTATCAGACGATGGTAGCACTCCTAAATTACCTAGTAGGACATTAACTGCGGCAATACCAAGATCCCAAGTTGATATAGTAGGGCCCACTGGGCCTAAAGGGGCAACTGGACCCACAGGGCCCTCGGGAGTTAAAGGAGCAACTGGGTCCACTGGCCCGACCGGTATTAGGGGCGCCACTGGTAACACTGGTCCTGCAGGACCACAAGGTACATCAGGTATCAGAGGATCAACCGGAATTACTGGCCCAACAGGTCCATCTGGACTAAGAGGTGCTACTGGTGTTAAAGGTGACCGTGGAGAGACTGGTGTAACCGGACCAACCGGTGTAACCGGTGTAACCGGACCAACTGGCCTAGGTACCACTGGACCAACCGGACCAATTGGTGCAACAGGACCTGGTGGTGGACCAACTGGCCCAACTGGGGTAGGATACTACGGACTGACTTCTAATACTAATATGGTCATCGAAGGGGGGTTACTTGACGTTGGGGACACGGTTGGGTTTACAACAAATCTCATGTCAACAGAAACAGCATTCACAAACGGGCAGCGTATTCGTGCATATGCCGTTTCAAGTACTAATAGCAGCTTTTTAGAAGGAGACATAACTTCTTTTACTGGTAATTTATTAAACTTAACCATAACTAATTCTGGCGGCAGCGGATCATACACCATGTGGAATTTTTCCACAGCTGGTATTATGGGAGCATCTGGTACTGTTGGACTAACAGGTCCTACTGGCGCAGTTGGTATCACTGGTACAACTGGTGCAACTGGTCCAACTGGTCCAACTGGTGCGTCTGGTATTGGATACCTTGCGTTAACTGCCAATGTTGCTCGCACCATTGAATTTGGCGCAAATATATCATTCCCAGTTAATAAGACCGCAAATCTAACAGCATTCACAGTTGGTCAGCGTGTACGTGCAGCAAATATTGCCGCAGATGTTATAAATGCTGTTGAAGGTACTATTACTGCATTCACTGGAAATACCATGTATGTCTTAACAGATAACATAACCGGTGACGGAATTTACAACGGCTGGGTAATATCTGCGGCGCCCGGCGAAAAAGGATCAAGAGGATCAACCGGTGTAACTGGTCCCACTGGTCCAACTGGTGCAACTGGGGCATCGGGATCATTTACGTTTGGTAATTTAACTACCAGTATTACAAGTTCTCCAGGAACTACTGTTCGCTTCACCAGCAATACTACCGCAAATAGTTCAGGTAATTTACAAATTAATGTACTTAATAACGAAATTAGTTTTGCTCTACCAACCTCAATGAAGTTAATTGAAACCGTTATAAGCACTGCTAACGTTGTAGCCGGAACTGCCAACGTTGGTAATATTAGTAGTAACATTAGGCCTGATTGGGCCACTGGAAGTATTTTTAATTACACATTAAAAACCAACGCCAATCTATTTGTACCAAACAATATGCCAATTGGTTCATCAGTAACATTGGTATTCACACAAGATGCTGTGGGCAGCAGGATCATAACGCCAGTAGGTAATGTTACTACTGGCACTTATTTGTTTGCTGGTAATATTAGAACCTTAAGTACTGCCGCCAACGCAGTTGACATGATGAACGTGGTGCGTACAAACAGCACTCAGTATTTGGCAGCGGTGTCGCTAGGGTATAAGTAAATGCGTCCTAGTTTACACGGTTTTTTTGGTAGTGGAGTTGCTATTAATTTTAAAAATGGCGACTTCATTGACATCACCGGGTGGACAGTATTTTCAGGGCAAATTAAACTAAATGGGTTAACCAGCATTGCTGGGTGGCCTACCCCAACAGATCCCACACAGAATCCACCAGGCGGAGGCGGCAGCGGCGTAGGTGATAGTGGAGGCGTAGTGTCTATTACTACAAATTATGAATTTTCAACTACCGAATTACCACCAGGATTTTCTGCGCCACAACGGTCATTGCGTTTATGGAATAGTGGGAATTCAGTCAGCTACGGAATAGTCCATGGGCCGGCAATATTCTCACAAGACACTGTTCACATCCAAGGGGGATCTCTAGTAGAATTTTGGTGGAGAGCATTGGCTGGGGGCGATGCGTATGATGTGTTTGCGTACTTATTAAATGTCGACGACGGTAGTACTATCACCTTACTCAACAATACTGGCCCTGATGATAATGGAGTAACTGCGTGGGCATTAAATTCTATAACTATTCCGCCCGGAATAGCAGGTGATTATAGATTTGTTTTTATTGCTGGCAGTTTTGATTATACTGGTGGCACTGTATATGGCGGAAGTTTATATATCACCGGAGTTAAAGTTAAAGTTTAAAAAGGAAAAATATGGAACTTACATTACAACAACTACAACAACTATTGCCAAAAAATCCACATGTGGAGCACTGGCACGAGGCATTGGAGCAGCTACTACCCGACTACGAAATTAATACCGCACAGCGCATAGCAGCATTTGTTGCTCAATGTGCTCACGAGTCAGGCGGATTTACTGCTATCAAAGAAAACTTAAACTATCGCCCCGAGAGCTTGGCCAAACTGTTCAGCAAGTATTTCAATTTGGAATTAGCCAAGCAGTACTGCGCACACCCCAACAAGCAAGAGTACATTGCCAATCGCATCTATGCCAGTCGCATGGGCAACGGTGACGAAGCGTCAGGTGACGGATATCGCTACTGCGGACGTGGGCTCATACAGCTGACTGGCAAAAGCAATTATCAAAACTTTGCTGACAGCCTGCAGATGGCAGTAGAAGATGTACCCGAGTACTTGGCCACATTTGAGGGTGCTGCGCAGAGCGCCTGCTGGTTCTGGGAAGCAAATAACTTAAACCGGTGGGCCGACGCCGGTGACATACTTAAAATGACCAAGGTTATCAACGGTGGTACTATTGGATTAGAAGATCGTATTAAACACTACGAACACGCATTACATGTATTAGGAGCATAATATGTCAGCTGAAACATCAAAGGGCGTTTTTATAGAAAAACTATTGTTTGCTCTTCTACCTTTACTAATAGCCGGTGTAGGATACTTACTAAATTCAGTGGCAACACTCAATCACCAAGTTACCATTCTTGAAAGTAAAGTAAGCCTCGTAGTAACACAAGATAACAAGCAGGCATCTAATACAGGTAGCGAACTTGCTCGAGAAAAACTACGCCAAGACTTAACAGAAGCAATTCAAAAGAACCGTGATAGTATTCAAGATAATAGACAAATGATTGCTATTCACGAAGAAAAAATTAGACAACTGCAAAAAGCACAAGGAGCAAAATAAAATGGCAGACGAAACAAAACCTTTATCACGTTCAGAGCGTGAAGCACAAATCAAAGACAAAGCAGGATTAGTAATTGTTATCATGGCATTATTCATGGCCATTACCACTTACTTCAGTAACAGTTATTCCGGTGCTGTGTTAAAAAACATGCTCAAGGCCACAGACACATACTCTTTCTATCAAAGTAAAAGCATCAAACAAACTATTGCCGAAGGGCAATTAGAAGATGCTAAAGATAAAAAAGATAAAGAACGTATTGCTAAACTAGAAGCTAAGATTGATCGCTATGAGACTGATCCTGAAAAGGGCGAAGGCAAGAAAGAATTGTTGGCTAAAGCAAGAGCCTACGAAGCAGTTCGTGATGACGCTGCTAGACATAGCCCATGGCTGACGTTTGCCAGCATGGCATTCCAATTAGCCATTGTATTGTTATCAGCAAGTATTCTAGCAGTTAACAACAAGATGTACAAAATCAGCGAAGTAGTGGCTGTGATAGGTGTACTATTGTTATGTCAGGGCATTTGGCTCTGGATCTAGTTAACACTAGCTTTATCAAAACGGGTTTTCCATTTAAATAATAGTATATAATATACTATTATGGAGAGTCCAGTTGGCATCAATTACCGCCAGAACCCTAACAATATCAAGATGGATCGCGTTAACCATCATATTGTCTACGATTCTAGTAGCGTCATCCCAACAACCACTTAAAAAAGACCAAGTACGTGTATGTGTCCGGTGGCATTGGACTGGTACTCCCGTTGAGGGCCAGGTAACCTGCGTTGAGTGGGCCGTTAAGGACTGCTCTAACCGACTATATCCAGAAATATGTAAACTCGGCGGGTGATACATGATTGACCCAATTAGTATAAGTCTTGCCTTTTCAGCAGCACAATCAGCAATCAGTGGCATTAAACAAGCCATTGCCATGGGCAAGGATGTTAATAGCATCATTGGGCAAGTAGGGCATTTCTTTGAGTCTGCTGATCAAGTGCATATGGCCAGTATTCAGGCCAAACACAGTTCAATGGGTAAAAGTGATGCTCAACTCGGTCGTCAGGCTCTTGAGTTTGCCATGCACAGTAATCAACTGCGTGAGGATGAAAGAGCACTCAAGGACATGATTTATTGGCAACTGGGTAAGCCGCAAATCTGGGATGAAATGGTTAAAGAGCGTGCTAGATTATTAAAAGAAAAACGCGAAGGTGAAGAAGCACTGGCAAAAGCCAAACAGGCACATAAAGAAAAGATGGCCAAATATTTTATGCTGGCTTTATATGTATTGTCTGGCGGGCTTGTTATTGGTGCATTTGTTATGCTAGGTGTTCAATTTTACAGCATGGCCGAAGAACAAAAAGCATTTGAGGCTGCACAGGCAAAAGTCTTAAAGATTCGTAGAGAACAACAATGGGCTAGAGAACAAGAACAGAAGAAACAACTTGAATCCGCAAGCAAAAACGGTGGTTAATACCTATTTCTGTCGTTGGACCAATCTTTAAACATGACCCAAAATATCATAACCAATGGCACACACCCTAGTAAAAATAGTAGATCGTTAAATGTGATGATTATGTTGAAATGCATCCTGTATTTATTGCCCATTTCTGTATAAATATTACTATACTTAATGGAGTTCAATTATGGCCGACGACACAGTAGAAAAAATGAGTGCAAGCGAAAAGAAAAAAGAAGATTGGATGAATTCAAAATGGCGTCCAATGATGGGTTGGATGTATATGCTGATCTGTACCATGGACATGGTAGTATTTCCAATTCTATGGAGTTTGCTACAGAGTCTTAGCCACGGAGCAGTTAATTCACAATGGCAACCATTAACCTTACAAGGTGCAGGATTGTTCCATATTGCTATGGGTGCTGTACTGGGTATTGCTGCACACGGTCGTACACAAGAAAAATTAAATGGCGCTAATAATGGCGGCTTAGGTCAACCAGGATTAGGAACTACATATGTTCCACCGGGCGCGCAAAATACAGTTAATGTAAGCAACCAACCGGGAATGGGTGGTGGATTTGGAGGAGGTTCAAATGGCGGGTTCGGTTCACCACAAGGCAGTGCCCCAACGTTTGGCGCTCCAGCAGCAGGAGGCTTTGGCAACAGCGGCGGGTTTGGTTCACCAGCACCAGGAGGCTTTGGTGGTAATTCAGGATTTGGAGCGCCAGCGAGTGGTACCGAATTTGGATCAGTGGGCGTTGGATTTGGTGGCAAAAAGGCTCCACCAGCAGCACCGCAACCATTAATATAAAGGAAACAACATGAAAAAATTATTAGCATTATTATTTGTTAGTGTTATGGCTGGAGCAAGCTATGCTGGTGGCGAGCTCAAAGAAGTTTGCCATGACAAAGTAGATAAAGCCGGCAAGCCAGTTATGGACAAAAAAACTGGTAAGCAAGCACAAGAGTGCAAAAAAATCAAGGTGCATAAAAAACTCGAAGGCACCGAAATTCCAGTAAAGAAATAATAAACCATTGACCTTTCATTAAATATATACTATACTAGTGTATATGGAAGGTATCAATGAAAGACTATTTTAATATTTTAGGCGTAGGAAAATCTGCGTCCGAAGATGAAATTAAAAAAGCCTATAGAGGGCTAGCCATGAAACATCACCCTGATCGCGGTGGTGATTCAAATAAGTTCCAAGAAATCGAAGAAGCATATCGAGTGTTGTCTGACCCCAATCAACGACAACAATGGGAACAACAATCAAGAAATCCGTTTGGTGGAGGGCAACAGGGCGGAGGGTTCCACTTTAACTTTGGAGGTGGCGGGATGGATATCAATGATATCTTCCGTAATTTCCACCATGGTGGAGATCCATTTGATATATTTGGTAGGCAACAGCAACAACGACGCAACCGAGATCTTAGAATTGCTATACAGTTGGATTTAGCCAGCACGTTAGAAAAACAAAATAAAACAATTAGTGTACAACACCTAAATGGTCAACGACAAGAATTAAATGTTGAAATTCCGCGTGGTGCTAGAAACGGCATGCAAATGAAATATGGTGGACACGGTGATAGATCTAATCCTGGTATTGAGCCCGGTGATCTTTACATTGAATTTCAAATCAGCCCGCATCCTGAATTTCAAATTGACGGCATTGACTTAATAAAAAATATTCAGCTAGATTGTTTAGACGCAATAACTGGCACTGAAATAATCATCAACGGACTTGATGGTAGACAATTTAGTTGGACTGTTCCGGCTGGTACACAATCAGGCGCAAAATTTAAAATACCCGGGCAAGGGTTGTGGCACTTAGAGCATCCTGTGCGTGGCAATATAATTGCGGTAGTAGCTGTAGTAGTTCCAGCTGGTTTAACAAGGGAACAAAAAGATGCCGTTGAACAACTTAAAACTAAAATTAAAAGGTAATAAAATACATGATAACTCCAAATCCTGAAATTGAATTAGTAGTAAATGGTGCTACTGAACTAGCCAAAAAGTATAATCACGAGTATGTTACTCTTGAACACCTGTTTGCTAGTATGATACAATTTGAACCTTTCAGGAACATCCTAATTAAATTTGGTGTTGACATCGAAGGCATGGATCGAGACGTAGCCGACTATTTAGAAAAAATGAGTTTTTTAGCTAAACCTGCCGACGTTGACCACCCACGAAAAACTCATTCTTTAGAGCGTGTGTTTAATCGTGCGGCCACACAAGTTTTGTTTAGCGGGCGTAGTCAGATTTTGCTGATTGACATTTTCATGCATCTTATTAAAGAAAATAACAGTCATGCCAGTTATTTTATACTCAAGTATGGGGTTGACCGACAGACTTTTGTTAGTTTCTATAGCAAGCATTATCAAGAAAATGTAGGACGTAAAACTGCAATGGTGCATCAAGCCGATGCAGTACTGGAAGAATATTGTACCGATTTAAATCAACGTGCCCGAGATAATAAAATTGATCCTGTTATTGGCAGAGAGTTTGAAATTGACGAAATCGCACAGGTGCTGGCCAAGCGCAACAAGAGCAATGTGTTGTTGGTTGGTGATCCTGGCGTAGGAAAAACTGCTATTGCAGAAGGTCTTGCACTTAACATTGTTAACGGCAATGTACCCGAGTATCTTAAAGCGTACACAGTGTTTAATTTGGATATTGGATCATTATTAGCAGGCAGTAAGTATCGTGGTGAGTTTGAAGAGAAACTCAAAGACGTTATTAATGCATTGAGTGTAAAAGGTAAGACTATTTTGTTTATTGATGAGGCGCATCAAATGCGTGGGGCCGGCAGTGGTAGCCAAAGCAGCGTGGACTTTGCTAACATGATCAAGCCAGCACTGACCAAAGGCACTATTAAAGTTATTGCGTCAACTACCTGGGAAGAATACACACAGAGCTTTGAAAAGGATCGCGCACTAATGCGCAGGTTCTATAGGCTTACTGTAGAAGAGCCAACCCCGGCGGTGTCTAAAGATATATTGCGCGGCTTACGCAGTCACTTTGAAGAATTTCACACAGGTAAAATCAGTGACGCAGCAATTGATGCCGCAGTTGAACTCAGTGTGCGCTACCAAACTGATAAAAAATTGCCCGACAAAGCAATCGACTTAGTTGACACCGCAGCAGCCAAGCTAAAAATTGCTGGTGGTGAATTTACAGTACAGCGCAGCAACATTATTGATGTGCTTAGTAAGTTAACTAAGATACCAATTGACCAAATTGGTACTGAAGCGACAACAAGTCTTGCCAGCTTAGAATCTAATGTTAAAGAAAAGTTATACGGACAAGACGCAGTAGTTGACAGTGTACTTGAAAAAATCTATGTGGCCAAGGCCGGACTCAAGAGCCTTAACAAGCCAATTGGTAACTTTTTATTCCTGGGCCCAACTGGTACTGGTAAAACTGAGTTGGCTAAACTGCTGGCAGAAAATCTCAGCATGAAGCTGCTGCGTTATGACATGAGTGAATATCAAGAACGACATAGTATTGCTAAACTAATTGGTGCTCCCCCCGGCTATGTTGGCTACGAAGATGGTAACCTAGCCGGTGGGGTGTTAATATCAGCACTGGAAAAGAGTCCCAACAGTATAATACTGTTTGATGAAATTGAAAAGGCTCATCCGGATGTTAGTAATCTGCTATTGCAAATCATGGACGAAGGATTCATTACTGCCAGCAATGGTAAACGAGCAGATGCACGTAACTGTATTGTTATCTTAACCAGCAACTTAGGCAGTGCTGACAATGAACGCAATAACATTGGCTTTGGCCGAGACTTTGAAAAGACTGATGAAGATACGCGAGCAGTTAAGGAGTTTTTCAAGCCCGAGTTCCGCAATCGCCTGGATGCTATCTGCAAGTTTAATAAACTGGACCGATTCAGTATGAAGAAGATTGTTGCCAAATTCCTAGCCGAAATGAATGACTTGTTAGCTGAAAAACAAATACGTATGCGCTTCAGCGAATCACTAGTGGAGCATTTGGTAGAAACGGGATTTGACAGTAAAATGGGCGCTCGACCCCTAGCTAAAACTATAAATGATTTGATCAAAGTGCCCGTAAGTAAGCGAATACTATTTGATAATATTGCGTCAGGGTCTATAATAGCAGTAGATGTTGTCGACGGTGCAGTTACCTTTAGTACCCTAACACCCTTAGTAGAATTAATAACTCATGAACAATTATCCTTGGAGTGATATTACTCCCTTTCTTGACTTTAGGGATACAAGAAAGAAATTTTTTAATAAGTTTTGCTATGCCATGGTGTACAAATGCCCAGGCGGACGTATTATTAAATTAGCAAAAACTGCAGATGACATTGGCTGGTTAGCTGAACGACGAATTGCTAGCGACCAGTATCGGATGCAGCAGGTCAGATGGAATCCTACACCGTACCTCAAGACCGGAGACATTGACGAGCAACAGATAGCGGCATTTATTGATATTAAAAATAATAAATCTCAAGACACCGCCATCAGGATAGAAGAGCCATATGTAAGGGTATATGGACAAAAAGAACAGACGCTATATGATATTGCCAACAATGAGTTAGCAGCATGGAAACCCTCTTTGGTTGAGTTATATAGGCCAGCTGGTGCTATGGACGAGGCTGCGCTGAACAATGGCAATATAGTTATGAAAACCAACGTTGGGTACCGTTACAAGTTTATAATGCGCGATGGCTACTATGGGGAAGAAAACAAACTAGCACTTAGTAACTATCTTTTACAGTTAGGGGAGTTAGTAAAAGTATCGCCCACAGTAAATCGAAGCTTAACAAACACTGGGAAATACATGTGGCGTGGTTGGTTTTACAGCAATGAGTACGATATTAAAACCATGATTGACATCATAGCACCCGGTGCAATATCAGCGATTCATACTGTAGTGCATAATAACTGATAAATATCATATGCATACAAGGAGCATATATGGCTAAAATACAAAAAGAAACAGTAGTTGTTACGTTTAGTAAACTGGTAAAAGATACTGATCCAGAAAATCGGACAATAGTCCCCAACTCTTTAATTAAAGCATTGCAAGAGCATGCTCAAACCATGGTTGAGGAAGATATTATAGTAGAATCTAAAATACAAGAACCGGATCAATTTGATGCCTGGGAAACAACAATTTCGTTAAGTGACGAAGATTTCCATGAATCAATTGAACTGGTAGATGCTGCACCAGTAGAAATACAAGTATCAACAATTACAGAAGTATCACCAGACGGGACTGGTTTCTAAAAAACCCATTTCAAATCAATTAACCTAGAAAGCAATCAATGACTGACGAGACTAACAAGACCATCGACCTCCCCGGTACTAGCGCCACTGACGTGGTACAAAAGATCCAAGATCTAATGAAAAAGCAAAGTAGCGGGGCGGCCCAACAACCACAACCTCAAGGGGCACCTTACGATTTTAGTAAGATACATATCCATATCGGCATCCCTTGCTATGGTGGTATGTGTAGTGAACCTACTATGACCAGCCTATTGCGTTTTGTGCTAATGGCGCAACGCAGCGGACTAAACTGGAGTTTAGATACTATGGTCAACGAGAGTTTGATCACACGTGGTCGTAACAACTTGATGGCTAAAATGATGACCAATGACAAGGCTACACATTTTATGTTCATTGATGCCGATATCCGTTTCCAGCCTGAAAGCATTTTCCAGATGCTAGCATACGAAAAAGACGTTATTGGTGGCTTGTATCCTAAGAAAAGTATCCCCAGCAACTATGTTATCAACTTGTTGCCACAGACCAAGATCCAAGGTGATATCTTTACAGTAGATACCATGGGCACTGGTTTCTTGATCTTCAAGCGTGGTGTTTATGAGCAGCTAATGGCTGCGCATCCTGAAAGCAAATACGTGGATGACGTAGGTTTAGGCAAGCAGTACGAGCCCATGATGTATGCTATTTTTGATACAGAAATTGACGACAAAGGTCACTACCTAAGCGAAGATTGGTTGTTTTGCCGACGCTGGCAAGCTGTTGGTGGTGAAATTTGGGCACACAGCAAGACTCTATTAAATCATGTAGGGCACTATGAGTATCTAGGCGACTTGAGCAAGATGCCAGACTTTAGCAAGGCTGCACCAATTCCACAAGAGGCGGTACCTGCTTAAATCAAATAATACATAAATACAGCAATAACTTTTAAAATATGTTTATTGCTGAATTATTTGAAGAAACACAAGAAAAGGCTGATGTCCTGGTAATTTATCCCGGGAGATTTCAGCCTTTTCATAAGGGGCATTTTGCCGTTTATAACCGGTTAGTTAAACTCTACGGTCGCGACAGTGTGTTTATTGCCACCAGCAACAAGGTAGAACCTCCCCGTAGTCCATTTAATTTCAGTGATAAAGCACAGTTCATGGCCCTGACTGGGGTACACCTAGACCGAGTAATTGAAAGCAGCCAACCTTACCGTGCTATAGAAATAGTCGGACGGTATGATCCTGCACGTACACAGTTGATTTTTGCAGTCAGCGAAAAAGACATGGCCGAAGATCCTAGATTTTCCAGCTGGGTTAAGAAGGACGGAACTCCTGCTTACTTCCAACCCATGCCGCATGACAACGGCCCAATGACTACACTGGATCATCACGCCTACATACTCACAGTACCTACAGTAGAGTTTAAGGTATTAGGTGAGCCTATGCAAAGTGCTACACAGATACGTGCTCGGTTTGCGGCCAGCGACGAAAACACACAAAAACGCATTGTGCAGGACCTATTTGGCGGTTATAATGACGCCGTGATGGCCATTATGCAGCACAAACTAGCAGGTGTATAAATATTACTAACCCACTAATACTATGAAAAAATCCGACTTCGTTAAAGAAAATATCGTGTTGCGAGCCGATACCATGCAAAGAGATCATGAAGTGCAGATGGCACGTGAAGAGTGCTATCACATTGCCAGTAATGCAATTGAGCTGCATAAACTGTTAAAAACTGTTAGCGAGTCACATGGCCTAGATGGTTGGGTATCTGAGAAAATCAGTCTAGCTAACGACTATGTTAACACCGTTAAAGAATACTTAGAATACGAATTGCGTACCGGAAGCCCAAGTAGTATTGCCACCCTAGGCGAAGATGGCGGCATGGGCGCGGTATCGGCTGGTGCTACCACTGCCAGCAGCATAGCAGCAGCACCTCCCCGTAGCCTATTCCCTAAAAAAATGATTAAAAGGAAAATGAAATGAGTAACAATAGCGACATGATTAAAATGCTGCGACTGGTAGAAGGTCAGCAGTTTGCAGGCTTACCGGAGCAGAAGCCTGGTGACCAAGTGCGTGGTACCGAGCGAGCCAAAAAGAAAGGCGATCAACATCCATTTCATAATCGCTTAGTTGGCGAAGAAATCAGCTTGGAAGATAAACTGTCCAAGAAGTACCAGGACATGAAAGACCTGCATGGCAAGGACAAAGATGTGGCGGAAGAAGGTTCAGAAAACAAATATTCTAACCTATCTAACCGCGGAGTAAATCGCGGAATAAATCGTGCCGCTGATGATTTTGACAGATTTATGGACCTTGACCAAGCAGAATCACCACATTATAAAACACAACATCAACAAGATACAAAGCAAAGACTAAAAACAAAACCCATGGCAGGACCTAAGGGTCAATTGCCAGAAGCCGCTGGTCCTGTTGATTATGAAAAAGTGCTAGAGGCTATTGCTGCATTGTATGGTGATGACATGTGGGACAACGATGCCATGGGAGACCTGGCACAAGATCTTGAACAAGCTGGACCAACTGATCGAGAATTAGATTTTATTATTGCCAAAGGCAAGTTACCGACACGTTTAAAGAATATTAGATTCACCAACTCAGACGATGTTCAATTTGGCCATCTAGACGAAAAAAGTGGCACACACGCCAAACCCAACTTGCCCGAGGGTGTCGCAGAATCAATGTCCATGGCGGATGCCGTAAAATTGTTGCGTCAGTATGGTGCAGGTCATTTCAAAACAGGCAGCGAAACTTTGCAGTTTTACAAAAACGGTCGACCTTTCAGTCTTGACTTAATCTGGAACGATGATACGACTCGTAGTGTGAGTTTAAGTCAGTTAAACTCAGTCACCCGGGGATTAAAGGGCCAAGGTATAGCAGAAGGCCGTAATGAAATAGCCACAGGAACGCCCGATGCTATTAAAGCAAAAATTGCAGAGCTAGGTCTAGGACCATATAGACGAGAAAGTACCGGTTCAGGAGGCGAGGCAATATTTGTTTTTAATAAGAATCCAGATTATTACATATATCAAGGCCAAGACGGTGCCTGGGTATTAGTCCAGACCAACGCAGAATCAGACCAGCAAGGTGTGGCGGAAGGCAATTTCAAACAAACACCTGGACAACGACAATATCGTGCCATGCACTCACAATTACAATCATTGGCCAATTCTGGACAAATCAACACCCCTGATGGTAAACAAAAAGCAGAAAAAACGATTGACACTATTCAACAATTAGTTGATACAGACCCATCGTGCGCTGGTAGCACGGTGCCCTCTAAGAAGATATGGTTGTCAGAGCAAAGTATAGCGGAAGGCAATATGCCACAGTCAGTTATCAAAAGCAAACAAAAGTATGCTGACATGACTGACCAAGAGTTCTATGCTGCACACAAGAATAAATCTGCGGAAGAATTACAAGCCATGGCATGGCGTCATGGTTACGGTCGAGGCAGCAACCACTATGTGGCCAAGCACAAAAAAGGTTCAACAGTGACCGAAGGCCAAGAAGAAATCGAATACATCTGTTCGGGTTGCAGCGGATCGGGTGAAGGCCCACACGAAGGCACTACCTGCAGAACCTGCCATGGCAGTGGAGTAGAAATGGGTTATGCAGATGAGCCAGAACACGAGCATGATCAAGAAGAATTGGATGAAGACCAACACGGAAGCCCCATGGAGCGGCCTATGCTGAATAGGATCATGATGCGTCATATGGATCTAATAGAAAAATACGGGATTGACCGTGTGCTAGATGCAGTACGCGAGGTTGCAGACGGCATACATATTGGTCCAGATGATGAAATCGGTACCAGTGATGTCAGTGCCGCAATGGTCAATGTCATGAATCAACTCAAATCATCAGACCATGCCGTTGACGAAGATATACCGGCCGGGGATATTAATGCCAGCGGATCAGCATCAACTTCTAGTGGTCCAGCGCCAGCAGTATCAGCTGGCGGTACTGCTCCGACTACACCAAGCAGCACTGCGCCAGCCCCGGCAGCAACTACTGCGCCAGCACCAGCTGGATCCACTGCACCAGGGCAGCAACAGCCAATGACGCCCGAAGAACAAGCAGCATTAGATAAAATTAAATCCAACGCTGGACTAAAAGCCCAGTACGATAGATTAATACAACAAGCACACTAAAAGGTACACGATGCGTTTATTTGATGTTTTTTCTTACAACGATGGCCAATTGGTAACTGAATCTCTAAATGTGCAGCAGTTGGCCGCCATTAGCGACGAAGCACTAGATAATAAGTACCATTATGGTCGTAGTACACCCGGTAACACATTTGGATGGCAAGCTAATTTAGCCAGCGCCGCCTATGCTAAACAAGCAATTGAATCTGGTTTTACTAAGATTGATCAAATAAGTGATGCTGTTCATAAAGGTTGGTGGTCAGTGGCACAAAAATTTGTAGACGATCCTGATCAATTTAGTGATACCGAGACGTTACGTGCAAAGGGAAAGTTTGATAAAAAAATGGCTGATAGAATAGCACAAATGGTGCCATTTAATCAATTAACAAAAGACCAACAAGACATAGACCGCGAAGTAGCAGAAGCGTTATTGCAGGCTATTACTGGTGGCAGCGAGCAAGGTGTAGCAGAAGGCATATTAGGTTCAGATCCAAATCGTGGACAGAAAGTTCCTGGCTGGGCTAAAGGAGGTGTCATAGGAAAGATAGGTCGCAAGTTAGATCCAGCATGGAGTGATATCCAAATGACTGTTCCTCAGCACCTACTATCCAAGCAATCCAGTGTACCTGCTACAAACTCACCGGCAACTAAAGACATGCCCAAAGTTAAAGCTACATCAATTATTCCTACTAGAGCAATTCCACAAAGGGCAGGAAACAACTCATCACACCCGGTGACGAAGAATGTTGTAAAAACAATAGCAGATAAGTCAGGTGTGGCGGAGGGTTCAGACCGGGTTGATTCACTTGTGACCGACGCATTACGAGTAATGAAGGGTCCAGAAATAAGTGATGCTGTACTAGCATTAAAGAGAGTATTGGGCGATAGAGCATATAATGAGCGCCGCGGCTTTTACAGTTTCTATGTTGACCAAATACATAGAAATTGGCAACTTCCTATGAACGGTCAGCAAGGCATGGCGGAAGGCACCGGACAAGTTGAAGCATATGGTTATAGATATAATAATCGTGATCAACGTGTGGTGTGGCGTAAAAATTTCCCAAGTAGTGAGGCTGCTTATGCATGGGCAGATAAAAATAATGCTACAGTAATAGGTGTCCGGGCTGCTGAAAAAGCAGTAGACGAAGCGTTTAGATTAGGCAATAAACGACTGGGCAATAGGCGCGATAGATTTAAAAGCATACATAAGCCAAGTCTAGTAGAAACAGAACCAACACATCGTATTGGTGTTACTGTAACTGACCCTAATCATCCCATGGTGAGCAAACGTGGCGAAACTGTACAGAAGAGTATACGTGTAACACATGCAGACCGTGATGCAGCAATCAATCGTGCTATTGCTCACTATCGCCGCAAAGGTTACAAGGTACATGATCATCACTACATGGGTACTGTAGAGCCGGGTGTGGCGGAAGGCTCGTTAAACGAATTTTCTCAGGGATCGGGTGGCGGCGAATCAGGACGCTGGTACACAGACGATGAAATGACTGACATTGTAGGTGATGGATGGTGGCAAGACATGGACGTCAGCGGTGCAAACATTGGCGTAATTGATAGTGAAGTGCCAAAAGAATACATGATCCAACAAGCACAGGCTTGGTTAGATGATCAAGGTTATAGTGTTCAAGTACTGAATTGTCGAGTAAATGATGATGACATGGAATGGTATATCGAAGGCAGTTTCCAAAATTCCAGCTTTGCTAAAAAAGGTGTGGCGGAAGCCAAAACCAGTGCAGCAGTTAGGTTGGGTCGCGCAATTGATCGTACACAAGGCAAGACAGCAGCCAGCCAAGCACGGTCTGTTATCCCATCAAGTATTCCTAAAAAAGAAGAGCCCAAGCGGGATGAAAAGAAAGTCGACGAAGGCATACAAGCTGGTGATGGATTTATTATCGAGTGCGGCGACATTGCTATTGAAACCGTAGTGCTGGGCAACTACCACGATGGTATCTTGATTGAGTTTGATCACACTGCCACATTCATGTTGATTGATCATGGCATTGTACTAACCGAAGCTGAGTATCATGGACGCACAGTGCCCCTGGGCAAGCGCATGGCCGGTGATGTCAAGAAAAGCAAAGTCTACGTTAAAAAGCCCAACGGCAATGTAGTCAAGGTCAACTTTGGCGACAAAAACATGACCATCAAGAAGCACTTGCCCAAGCACAGAAAGAGCTATAGAGCCAGACACCACTGTGAGAACCCGGGACCCAAGTGGAAAGCCAACTATTGGAGTTGCCGTGCTTGGTAAGCTGGAATAAATAACAGTATGGAAGAACTACAAAAAGCCGCTAAGATTGGATTCGCCAGTGAATTCAGTTTCTATTTAAAAGCACACAATTTTCACTGGAACGTTGAAGGCATCCACTTCCAAGAATTACATTCACTGTTTGAAACTATCTACTTAGAAGTTTACGGCAGCATAGACCCTTTCGCAGAAAACATACGCAAGCTCAATGCCTATACACCAGCCAGTCTGGAACGTTTTAGTATGTTAAGTACTATTGACGATGAAAACGAAATGTTAGGCCCAACAGAAATGTTGCAGGAATTGCTCGTCGATTCCGATAAGATGGTGCGTGTACTTAAGATGATTTACGACATCGCTGAACGTGAAGGCGAACATGGTTTCAGCAACTTCCTAGCTGAGCGCATGGATGCACACCGTAAACACAGCTGGCAACTGCGAGCCAGTTTAAAAACTCGTGATCATGAGCCTCCTGCTGTGGAGGCGTAATGAGACTACACGACTTTCTCAATTTATCCGAAAACATGGACCACAGCCAGGATGGCCGGGCTGTGCCTGAGCTCAAGGCCGCGCTAACCTCACACAGCAAAGAAATACAATCGGCCACAGACGATCAAGTCTATGACATAATCGATCGCATGATGACTCGCATTGCCAAGAGTCATGGCATCAGCGGACAAAAACTACACGACATGTGGGTTGACAAGTACGGACAGATACCTGATACTTGGATAATGAAAATCAAAGAAGAACGACAACGTCTTGACCCACATTGCTGGAAAAACAAAAAAATTGGCAATCCCAATACAAAGGTCAAAGGTGGCGTCAGAGTCAACAACTGTGTACCCAAAGAAGGCCTAGTGGCGGGCCTGGTCAGTACCCTACTGGTAGAATACGATCGCAGCAAAACAGCAGCCAACTTTGGTGAGAAAATACTAGCAATAGCGGCCAAAGACAAATGGTTAGTAAACGAACTAATGGCACGTATGCGCTTTCTCGTTGGCAGCGACCAGCTTGCTCTAAAGTTTGCTGAGTTGGTTAAAACCGACCCGCAAGAAACCATAACAAAAATACTAGAGTATCTAGAACGTGGCGATCCTACGCCACACAAAGAATACACTCCTGCTATCGCTAAAATGTATGCCAATGGACAGAGCAAAATGGAAGACATTGTTAGTACATTAGCTGACTACTTGACTAAGTTTGATAGACTTAAACGTAAGAAAAAGATACAGCCGCCGCGCAACGACTTTAATCGTTATCGCAACCTTGAAGACTTTTATGACGTGGTGGACGAGTATCCCGATGAAGAAGAAGTCAAGCCAGAAACCAAACAAAACGCACAAGAACTGTATCGTGACAGCCGGTTGATTGTTACTGTTCCCCGAGACGTAGCTGCTGCTTGCTACTACGGGCAAGGCACACGCTGGTGTACAGCAGGCAAGAACAACAACATGTATGACTACTATACTAAAGGCGATCGCCCACTGTATGTTATTATTCCACGCCAGCCTGCACATCCTGGCGAAAAGTATCAGTTTCACTTTGAAACCAAACAGTTCATGAACGAACAAGACCGCCAGATTGGTATGGATGGTATTGCCCAGCTGGTACAAAGATTTCCTGAACTGACCAAGATCCTACAAGCGCCTGCAGAGAAGTATTCCATCATGCCACTAATTGGTCCCGAGTACAAGAACATTGTTAAAGAATTTACTCCAGTGGCAATCGAACAAACTGCGCAGTTGGTAAACCAATACGCCGATCGCATCATTGGATTTGGCTTCAAGAGCATCAAAGACTATGGCATAGTTTTAAATCCCCAGAGCGAGCAGGCCATCGAAGGCAACATGCGCGACTATCTGGCACAGTGTTTAAAGGCCATGACCGCGCACACCGGCATTTGGAACCAAATCATGCAACAGTCGGGCACAGAACGCAACGAAGATAAAATTGAAAGCATGCTCAGCAGCGACGAATTATTGAAGAAGGTGTCAGAGACCAGCCAGGCGGGTCAACTGTTACATAAAGAATTACAAAATCAAAAGATTAATAATATGGCCGTTCCGCATGTAGTTGACCTTGTGATGAGAGATCCACTGTTTAGATTCCTCATGCGCCAAATACCCAAAATGTACACTGCCAAGCTACAGGAGAATGGCCATGCGCTGGCGTGAAATACTAGAATCAGTTGACACCAGTGATGACGACCTGTTTGGTGAGCATGTGGGCATTGAAAAGGCCTGGCGTAGTGTAGCCAAGTACATGAGTTGGTTTCCCAAGGTGTATACAGTGCTGAGACAGTCTGGAAAAATATACGGCGAACTCAAACACAGGACTGGCACTAGCGACCCCGAATTTAGTGAGATAGTGGCGGTTGCTACACCGCTGGAACTACTGGAACTGTCAGCTGAACTAAAAAAGATTGCCAATATCACAGAATGGGAATATCAAAGGCAGCGTAGGGTGAACGAAAATAAAGATGACGATATTGACGATGACGATATGTTTGCGCATCGCGATCCACGTGCTGTGAGAGTCGGCAATCGGGCTGTTGACATGGGGTCTATAGAACTTGGCGGTGTTGATAGTAGAGACTACCCAGACTTCACTGATGCATATGTACAAGCAGCAGACTATAGAAATGGTACTCCACTAAGTGATGACGAGTTAAATGAATTAACTGACACGTTGTCTAACAGCGGGCAGCTACATGCCATGATCTGGGATACGTTGAACGAAGGTAACAGATAATGAATATTAAAGACGTAATTAAAGAAAACATTGAATCTGACAGTGACCTGTTTGGTTCAGCCAGCGTACGAGACAAATTGCATAAACAAATAAATAGCCTTTATGATAAGATAGGTAAAGAATATGATGATCTCGGATTTGAGGCACTGATGAGTACCAAGGTCTATAGTAAACTATTTGATAAATGGGACGATGGTGAGCACGACCCCAACGAAGTCATGGCCTATAAAGAACCCGTAAATCTGCTGGTGCAAGCAGTGGCCGAAATGGAAGACGTTTCTCAGAATGCATATGACTATCTAGAACTAGAAGAAAACAAGGAATCCGACAGTGATCTGTTTGGCGGTGGTGCTGCTAGACCTCTCCTGCTATCAAAATATTTTGAATTCCCTGAGGGTGGCAATCTTGGATACACCGAAGGCGGCGGCGGCATTGGCTATGGTGGACAGCGTACAAATGGACTAGTTATTGTTAACCGAGCCAGCAATCAGATTGCCTTTGTTCCAGACTTTACATATTTTGACGAAGAGCCCACGCAGGAAACACTGGAAGAATGGTGGTACGAACATGACGCAGAGTATGCACTGGATAAACTGCCACTTACTTTACAGAATGTAGAAAAGTTTTTAGAGCTTAACGAATCAGAATCTGACAGTGACCTGTTTGGCGATCCCGGTGCAGTGTCAATCAACGCGGTGAGAGCATTACGCAATCAAAATAAAACCAATAAGGATCCGTTCAACAACACTAGACAGTACGGGGATCACCGAATAAAAAGCAACGGCAAAATATACCGACAGGATCAAGAAGCACGACGCCATCGTGTCGGGGCACGACTTGGCAGACACGCAAATCCTGTACTGCCCGAGAGTGAGTCGGATGACGACTTGTTTGGTCATGACATGATGCTAGACAAAATTCATGATGCATATGCACGAATTTATAATTACGATAACAACGGTCTTGAGATGTTGGATGCCTTGGCAGGGACATATAATGAATTAAGTGAGAAGTACAATAGTGCCAATATAGATTCAATAATTGCTCAGGCTGATGCAATTGAACGCAAACAATTGTTACTTGATTTAGAATATGTCGCTGATGCATGCGATGAACAATATGGGCATATGGGCATATACGAAGCCGAAGACGATGACTTGTTTAGTACTGCTCGACGTGCGCCACCTAAAGATTTAAACTTGTTGTTGGGCTGGGCCGGCAACGATCCCGAAAAAGAAGACTTTGCGTATGTGGCCAAATTTGGCATCAAACACAACATGAATCTTAAACAGACTTTTGAAGTGCTACAGCACTTTGATGACGTACCTGGTAACTCAAGACTAGAAAAAAAGTGGGGAGTCAGTGAAGCCATGGCCATGCGATTGTTCATTGCATATGAGTACACCTATGATGCATGGGAGCCTGCCGGTAACAACGGCGAGCAGGCAGCACACGACTTCTGGGAGGCAGCAGATGCTGAACTGGCAGAGCCACCAGAGCCACCACGCCGGGCTGCTGCACCAACAAAAGACAAGCCCAAACTGGATCCCAACATGTTTGCTCCTCAAATGGATCAGCCCTTGGCTAAAACAGATCCTCTTGACGATCTTAAAAAGAATGCCGGCATCGGTGGTGATCGACCCACAGTAGACCTACGCAAGTCTAGTCAAGCCAACACATTAAATAAAACAGCCGGCCTTGGATCAGCTGACATGAGCAACATGCTGGGTCGCATGCGCAATATCGAAATTGACAAGGACCTAGACGCATATCCAGATCAAGACTCAGAGACTGTGCCTAGCGTAGAAGTCAACACGGCCAACTTGCCAGCAGTAGCAGGGCAAGCACTACGGGCGGCGGGTGTAGAAAACCCCGAGTTCCACCAAGTGGCAAACTTGCCCGGCAACATGGCGGATCAAATCCGCCAGCTGGGCAAGAGCCTGTTTGGCAGCATGACCATGACTCCCACCAAGCGCATACATGTCATTGCCAACTTGGGCGGCAAAGGCCCTAACAGCACACAAGAAGTCAATGCTGTGGCCGGTTTCTTAAAACAACATGGCAGCGATCGTGGTCCCGGTGATGTAGATTTTGATGCAGTCATGCCTGGCTATAAAGCACAAACACACATGTACACCGCAGCAGGTATCCGTTGGATGCTGGTAAAAGACTTTGCTGGACAATACATCTACTGCTGGCCCGAAGAAGACAGCCATGATGCTGCACCTGCGCTAGGCAACGACTCACCAGAGGCACCAAGACTGCGATGAACATCAAAGACATAATTTTTGAAAACGACGATGCAGATGATATGTTTGCCCCCAGCGAACGATCACTGCGGTCACTGAATCAAGCCACTTTTCAACAGCGCATACCCGCCATGATTAGATCAGCGTATGCTGCACTGGATGCCCAGACTGGCTGGTTTCCAATACACCTGGCCAGGGATATAGGTCAATGTGCGTCCGAGCTCTATAAAGATACAGAAGTATACACACTGGCAGATCAAATGATTAGACAAGATATCATGCCCGTGATTGGAAATATTGTGCATCTGCTGGATGCTGAAGCCATGCAACACCAAGACAATTTAGGCGACGCGCTCGCGGATAGTGTTGAAAGCATACAGAGCAACAGCGAACTTGGGGCGCATATTGGAGCCTTACATGAACAAGAGTACATAAGCCCTGACGAATACTATGAGTGCTACCATGTCATAGAAGGACACATAGCCGATTTGTTGATTCGGGTAATATACAATGCGTATGTATCAACAAAAATAACAGATGTGGCAGAAAACAATCATTGGCATGCGGCCGGTGTAGCAGATGCCCGTCGTGATGTCAAACGCGATCCCAACAGAAAAGTTAAAACACTCAACCCACGCACACAGTTGAAAACCATGCAAGACAAGCAAGCACGACACCCAGATGAAGTAGAACAATACTCACTGGGTTACAGAAGCATCAATCCTGCATTAAATGAAGATGCTGTAATGGGCAAGATTGAACAGAGTGGACAGATTGTTCGCATACTCAAGAAACAACACACAGTACCTTTCAGCAGCGACAAGGACTGGTTACTGATAGACACAGATCCTGCCAAGGGCAATAAAGGCTTGGGCATTAAATGGGTTCCCGCAACTACCCGATTTGAGTGGGTGAGATCTTATAAGGATACTCTCAACCAAGAAGTAGAGGAATCTAATGTGTTTACTGATGCTAGAATGAATGCTATCAAAGCAGACAAAGATGCATTTGTAGTTCATGGAAAAAAATATCAAGTAACTGGTGATACTACCGACGAGCTTGAAGCAGGCATAACAGAAAACTTCATCGACGGTCGACATCCTGAAGACAAAGGTGATGCCAAGCGACACGGTATCAATACCAAAGCATCAGTAAGTAGTCTACGCAAAACTGCCAAGTCAGGTGGCCGCAAAGGACAACTGGCACACTGGTTGGCCAACATGAAAGCAGGACGAGCAAAGGCTAACAAAAAATGAGATCCAGTGAGTTTATTGTTGAACGGCGCGATGCAATGTTTCGAGATAAAATTACAGAAGCATTTGACTATCCCTATAAACTTAAATGGGAAAAGAGTAGCTACGGTGATATCGATGCATCCGCTACATTAGATGATGGTAATTATCTAAATATATCCTTCAATCAGGAAGAGAATCAAGACGGTAAATTAGTATGGAATGTTGAGTTTGATAGAAACTACAGCCAAGCAGTAACGGGCGAAGGCGATGCACAACGAGTATTTGCTACTGTTCTATCTGCTATACAAATATTCATTAAAAAGTACAAACCATTGAAATTGGCCTTTGGCGCTAGTAAAGAAGTTGATCAAGGACAAAACTCTCAAAGCAGAGCCAGACTCTACGATAGTTTAGTTCAACGATATGCTAGAGCTTGGGGTTACAGGGTTTTCCGTGCAGACACTGGTAATTTAGTTATATATGAATTTTCAAGAATACAAAAGCCTAAGGCTGTAGGTGAAGATTACAATAATCGATTTGCCAAAGAAGGTGTGGCGGAAGGCTTGGAACAAACTCCTGATCAGGTTCGTCAAACTCTTAATGCTTGGATGAATAAGGATCAACAATTCAAAAATCCAACAGAGCGAGCAGGATTCCAAGCACAAGTTTGGCCTTACATTCAGCAGAACATAAAAACTATATTTGCAGACAAAGGTGAGGACGGTAAAGGTAGTTATCCTGCGTCTCCTTTTGCGGCTTGGTTGTTGGTACAACACATGGATGCTTATCCACAAAATCAAGGAGAATTCTTACAACAACTGGCTCAATC